>Ga0209175_10000114_pt1 | contig 55467 bp, 48 predicted proteins | sample JI91814C2DNA_FD_187506 | JGI IMG/M metagenome (GOLD analysis project Ga0209175, IMG submission 187506) | Wastewater effluent complex algal communities from Wisconsin, to seasonally profile nutrient transformation and Carbon sequestration -... | ecosystem: Engineered > WWTP > Effluent > Algae...
AGCACTACGGCATGCTCTCGCCCATCCTCCACGTCATCCCCCTGCAACTGCTCAGCTACCACGCCGCGCTGGTCAAGGGCACCGATGTGGACAAGCCGCGGAATCTCGCAAAATCCGTGACGGTGGAGTAAGCGGGGATGGGGTCAGGTGACTAGTGTTGAAAAATAATAAAGATGTAACCTAAGTAATAAAGAAGTATCTCAGATAATAAAGTTGTAATTTAGCTCCCAGTGACTAAGATGAGACCATCTGAACACTGGGGGCTTTTTCATGGCCAAGCGCCGCTATAGCTTCGATGAAGACAAACTGGCGCGATTCCTGAAGGAAGGACGGGGCCAAGGAGCAGGCGGAAACTATAAGCCTTGGCTAACTATCCAGGATGTCCCGTCACAGGGCCGAACAGCACGGCCCACAGGCTGGAAAACTGGCAGGCTGCACCACCTTCTCTCCAACATCGAAACGGCACTCTTCTACCTACTCGACTGGGAAGATCACGTCCTGGACATTCGGGAGCAATTTCCGCTTGATCGGGAGAAAACGCGGCAGATCGCATCCGAGATGGGGGTTGTCCATCCGTCTGACGTTAAGACCAAAGTGGACATCGTGATGACCACTGACTTCTTGGTCGATATCCAGACTGCTCAAGGACGAAAGACCCTGGCTATCCCGGTAAAGAAAAGTGATGACCTCGACGATGCTCGGACGATCGAGAAGTTGGAAATCGATCGTCGGTATTGGCAAGGTGAAGCTGAGTGGATCATCGTTACCGAGCGGGACATGAACAAAGATCGTGTTGGCAATGTCCGCTGGGTTCATGAGATGCATACCCTTGAGGGGTTAGAAGTACCCTACCCAGGGTACTGGCAAGACCGGTGCCGTGCTCTGCTTGACAGCATAGCGATATGTGGCGAGATGACGATCAAACAGTTTCTCCGTTGGCTGGAGAGCACCCAGGGGTTTGGTTCCGGCGAGGGACTTACCGTGATCCGTCACTTGATCGCAACCAAGATACTGCTGATCGACATGGATCATCCGTTCGACACCTCGGCAGTCCTTGCCCAAGCGCTAACGCGCAAAGGCGGTGGCGAAGTAAGGCGGAGGGCGTGAAATGCTGCTTAGGAACGACTTGTTGCACTACGAAGAGGACGAAGGGCGTACCGTTAGAGTCCTCTGGTTTAGTCCCGACAGCGCAGGCGCAGCGATCATCGACGTCTGTGGCGAAAAGGCGCTACCCATCATCGTGCGGCTGGACGGGCTAATCGAAGATGTGCGAGAGAAGCGGGCACGTCTGTTGAATCCCGATCCTTATCTCGTGCTCGTTATCGAAGCCTCAATCCCTCCGAGTCACAAGAGCATTCGGGACGATGCTTGGTCCATTATCAAGAATCTTGTCGAAAAAGAGCCTGAAATATATCAAAGGGATAAGCGAGGTAAAATCTTAAAGGCCGCGATAGCTGAGCACAAGATCACGCTCAGTACGCTGTACCGTTACCTTCGTCGTTACTGGCAGAGGGGCCAAACGCCGAATGCCTTGCTACCTGACTACGCAAATTCCGGCGGGCGGGGCAAGGAGCGCCAGGGCACAGGGAAGAAGCGTGGACGGCCGCGCATCTATGGTAGTCAGAAGGGCATCAACGTCACGCCCGACATCCGAAGGATTTTCCGGGTCGCAATTGACAGGTACTACGCCGAAGTCGGCAGCAAGTTTACGCTGAAGGGTGCATATGACGAAATGATTCGGACGTTCTTCTGCGAAAAGCGCATCGATCCCGAGTCAGGCGACGTCATTCACGTACCCCAAGCCGACTATGCTCAAGACGGTCTGCCTACGGATACCCAGTTCCGCTATTGGTTTGAGAGGGATCAGGACACCCTGGACGTCAAGCGGCGCCGGGTTGGGCCCAGGTCCTACGATAAAGATATGCGCGGTCTGCTTTCTACCTCTGCAGCAGAGACGTGGGGGCCGGGAGCCCGATATCAGATTGATGCCACCTTAGCCGACGTATATCTAGTATCCCGCCTGAAACGGGACCGTATCATCGGGCGCCCCGTCCTTTACATCGTCATCGATGTCTTCAGCCGGATGATTGTTGGAATCTATGTCGGGCTGGAAGGTCCCTCTTGGGTGGGCGCGATGATGGCCTTGGCTAACACCGCAGCAGACAAGGTCGCCTATTGTCGGCAGTTTGGGCGGGAGATCGAACTGGAAGATTGGCCCTGCCATCACCTGCCAGCCGCGCTGTTGGGTGACCGTGGGGAGATCGAGGGTCGTTACATTGAGACGTTGGCGAATAACTACCGTGTCAATGTCGAAAACACCGCTCCCTATCGTGCGGACTGGAAAGGAATCGTCGAGCAACGGTTCCGCCTTTTGCCGGCCAAGTTCAAGCCTTATGTCCCCGGCTATATCCAATGCGATTTTCGAGAGCGGGGCGGGAAGGACTACCGTCTTGATGCCGTCTTGGATCTCCACCAGTTTACGCGCATCGTCATCGACTGCGCGCTACATTACAACAACCATCATGAGATCAAAGGCTACGACAAGACCCAAGGCATGGCGACCGATGATGTCCCGGCCATTCCCATCGAGTTATGGAACTGGGGTATTGCTCTAAGGAGCGGCCAATTACGTTCTTATCCTGAAGACCGTGTTCGTTTTAGTCTGCTTCCGGTAGGTGCCGCAAGCATCACTATGCACGGAATTTATTTCGATGGATGCTTCTACAGCTGCGCCGAGGCGGTCGAACAACGCTGGTTCGACAAGGCCAGGCAGAATGGGCGTCAGCGTGTATCAATCAGTTACGACCCGCGCTGCCTAGACGATATCTATCTCCACGCCCCGGACTCCGAACAAGGGTTTATTGTGTGTCACATGACGGATCGGAGTCGAGTGGACCGAGGCATGTCATCCTGGGAGATTGGGCAGAGGCAATTCTTCGAGAAGGATCAAGCTGCCAACCGTGCCCCAAGCCAGCAGTTCAAGCAGGCTGATCTTGCCGCGAAGATTGAAAGCACCGTCAGCGAAGCAATTTCTACGCAGCCTTTAACCACGGCCAGTGACCGTGCTAGAACGAAAGACATCCGCTCCAACCGGGCAGAAGAAAAGTTAGCGAATCGACAGACTGAGGTGTTCCGTTTAGGCGACCGCACTCCGCCGAAGGTTGCGGATGTGATTCCACTACGACCGAAGTCCGACTATTCGGAGCCCGACATCACCGAGATATTGGGGAGCCTAGACGATGACCAACAGTGATGCGCAGCCAGCCGTATTGCCGGAGTATCAGGACAATCCATTCATCGCGGCCCTGCCGCCGTTGTGGTCGACAAAGGAAACCTACGATCGGCTGCTGTTGCAGCCGGTCTTTGATCCCAGGGAGCGGCAGTTTCCCGATCATGTGCGGCCGCATTGCATCATGCGGCTTTTTAGGTATTTTGATCCCCTTGAGCAGCACCTGACCCTCGCCAGTCGATTTGGCATGCTTGTGCGGCAAGGATACATCGGTCGCAATCCTACACAGGGAGATTACCAGCGCCATCTTCAAAATAGCGTTGCGCGCATGGAGACAGGTAACCTAGCAACGCGGCGATTCGCTGTGCCCAATAGTGCTGCTAGTTTTGCGTTACTTGGAGACTCAGGGATCGGTAAGTCGACAGCCATTGAGCGCACGCTAGCCCAGTATCCGCAAGTTATTTACCACGATAAACCTTTCAGTTTGCACCAACTAACTTGGCTGAAGGTGGAATGCCCTCAAAAGGGTGGTCCCATTCAGTTGTGCATAAATTTCTTCGCCGAACTTGATCGTGTGCTGGGCACGAACTATCTGGACAAATACGGATCTTCCACTCGCACTGTCGGCCTGGCCATGCAGCGCATGGCGCACCTCGCAAGCATTCATGCTCTGGGTGTCCTAGTTGTCGACGAGATTCAGCATCTGCTGCGCACGCATGGAATGGATGCTGAGGACATCCTGAATTTTCTCGTTACCTTGGTCAATACTATTAGCGTGCCAGTGATCGCTATTGGAACAAATAATGCCGTCAGCCTGCTTCAGGGAAAGTTTCGGCAGGCGAGACGGGCAAGCGGCATCGGCTCTATGATCTGGGAGCGGATGCCGGACGATCAGACATGGCGGTATTTTGTCGACCGACTATGGAAATATCAGTGGACGCGGGAATTTACGCCGCTAGATCAGGACTTACGCGAGGAGCTCTACGTTGCGTCCCAAGGAATTATCGATGTGGTCGTCAAGTTATTCATGTTGGCCCAAATGAAGGCTATCCGGTTGCGGGTAGTCCGGAAACGCCCTGAGACCTTGGACCCTTCACTGCTTCGGCAAGTCGTTAAGGATGACTTTAAGCTGATCGAACCCATGATCGATGCGTGCAGGAGGAACGACACCGCAGCGCTTAACGCGTTTGATGATCTGCTGCCTTTCCGAGAGCATGTGATTCGAATTTTTGGCGATGCGGTGACGAATAATGACCTTAGTAAGGCGGTTCCACCAGCCTTGCCGGCAACAGATGTGCAAAACGGTGCGCAAGGGACTAGCGACGCGCTTGGATCGGTTCGTGCGGCAATGGGCGCATTGGGTTTGGCACCTGACGTTGTCGAAGTGATGCTTCGCGACGCCCTGGCGGAAGATCCCACGTTGGATGCGCTGCAGTTAGTTGCCGCCATCAGCGTAAAACTGAAGGCTCCGGCAGAAACACCCAAGCCAAGGCGACCAAAGAAGGTTCCGAAGGCGGAGCAGGCCGAATGGCCTCTTGGCGATTTGAGAAGGATTGTCAGCGAAGGCAAGCCGCAAGGTCTGACAGCATACGATTCCCTGAGGGCGTCCGGCGCCGTTGGCGCGCTGCCTAAAGCTGCATGAAGATTGCTCTGTATGCTCGTCTATTTCCCCGAGCCCTATCGCGACGAGTTGCTCTACAGTCTTCTTGCAAGATACCATCGACATGTTGGTTCGAGCAGCCCCAAGCAGACCTTGGATGATCTATTTGGTTGCCGTGGAGTGATTGCAAGGCTGGATCTGCAGGGGAGCCTTGGTCACTTATCTACACACCTACCTCCTGGATGGGGAATGAGTCCAGAGCGATTGGCTGTGGACTACACGCTGTTTCCGTACTACCTGGCATTTCAGCCGGCGGGCATACGGGGCCGGGTGCTGGGGGCTTTGATCGGTGGCTCCCTTGCGGGGCTTCATCTGCTTCTGGGTCTTGCATCGGCAGCATCTCGTATCAGGCAATTGCGGTTCTGCCCAGTATGCGTGCTTGAGATGGAGAACACGCATGGGGAGCCTTATTGGCGACGGACGCATCAGTTACCGGGTGCCCTGCTGTGCCCGGATCACGGCGTCATCTTGAGATCGAGTGGCATCCCTTCTGCACTTGGAAACCGACATGCCTTCATTGCGGCAACCAGCGCGAATTGTGACTGTGGCCGGGAGGTCGCACCGACGTCCTTGGAGAACGATGAGACCTTGCTTTCGGTAGCACGAGCTTGCCGGCAAGCGCTGGAGTTCATGCCGCAAGCGCGAAATCGGGAGACATGGGTGACCTGGTATCGGAACGGCTTGATCAGGGCTGGTCTGTCGTCATCCTCCGGCAGGGTGAAACTGAATGAACTGGAGGAGAGGTTTCGGGACCATTTTGGTCTGGCCTTGCAGCCGCTACTCGCCGATGTTGGGTTGGCTGACATGAGTTGGCTTGTCGCGCTCACACAGCGGCCTAGCCGGGCACTACATCCCTTGCTGAACATATTGCTTCAGAAATTCTTAAAGGGCTTGGTGAGTGACGAACCCTTTGGGACTGGCCCCTGGCCCTGTCTCAACCCTTTGAGCGGTCATCAGGGCGAACTGCTAGTCGAGCGGGTGGCCACCCACCGCAATCGTGGCCGTATCGTGGGCGTGTTCGAATGCGCTTGTGGCTACGCCTATGCTCGTAATGTTGATCAGTCGTCTGGTACCCTAAGCCGTCCCCGCCCTTTGCGTTTTGGGGCCGAGTTCGATCGGCAGATCCGACAATTAGTTGATGATCAAATCGGCATTCGTCAGGCCGCGCGGTGGCTGCATGTGGATCCCCGCACGGTCCGGCTGCATGCCGCAAAACTGAATCTGAATGCTATTTGGGCCGCGGCAAGTGTATCGATGCCCGTGGTCTGTGATTCAGGAGGACGCCGCAAGGCATGGATGGACCTGCAGCAGAAGTACCCCAACTTGGGTCGCAACGCTTTATCCAAGTTAGAGCCGGCGCTGTTCATGTGGCTGTATCGCCATGACAAAGAATGGTTGGTGACAAATCAGCCTGCGGCAAAAGTCTCCCGCCGAGTTCGAGTCGTCAGCCCTTGGGCAAGTCTTGACCTTGAATGGATGCAGCGTGTCGCAGATCTGGCCGAAGAAATCCGTCAGGAACTTCCGCCTCGCAAAGTCACTTTGGCGGAAATCTGCCGCAGGACCGCAGATCCAATTTGGCTTTCGAGCCATCTTCGTCGTCTTCCCAATACGGCGGTGTTACTTGGTCGCTTGCGAGATACGACCGCGAGCTTCCAGGTGCGCCGCGTTGCTTGGGCTGCCCATGAGCTTGAAAATGCCGGTCAATGCTTAGCTGTGTGGCGGATACGGCGCAAAGCCGGTTTGTCGCGCCAAGTGGCGATGGAGGTCAAGGCGGCCCTTGAGTTGGCCGTTTCGCCAAGAGTGCCTCTGCCATGAGGCGTCTGACAGTCAGCGCCTTCTGCGAGGTGGATGAGCCGCTTGAAATTCATTGGCTTGTTGGATTGGAGCAGGACGCGGATGGAAGTTGGCTCCTGAGGGTGGTCACCCACGGCTTGCGATCCGGGCTGGTGAGAATGTGGCCGCTGCCCATCGGACTATTTCCGTTGCTTTCTCCAGGGCTGCGCTTTGAAGATGGGTTGCTGTTGGATACGCAGTCGCGCGGAGGAATTCAGACTGCATTCATTTCCAACTTGGCAAATGGGGTGGAAGTGACTTCCGCCGACATTCCAACTGGCTTATATACGTTTTTTGGGCACCAAGGCGGGGTGCAGAGGATAGTTCGATACGAGACCGACTGCGGGGAGATCTTTGTTCCGACGATGGAGCTAGTGCGTTATCTACTCTTGCACAACAAAACGCTGGCCAACGCGGTCATGGTGCCGGGCCAGCTGATGACTTTGTACCAATTCGAGCCTCTTGGTATCTACGAAGAACTGACGCTCAGATTTACCTCCGACATGCCCGTGCGGTCGATTTCCAAGAGTCTTGCTTTGGAATTCGCTTGGCTCGCGATCCACCCCGAAGGTCGTCGAACATGGGATAGCGTTTATACGAAATCCGCTGGGCAACAGTATGTCAGTTTAGATTTGCCCGACGTTCCTGAGGCACAACTGGTGTTTCGTGGGGTCAGACAGGGATCAGATTGGCTGGTGCTAGAGATCATCCATCTCACCGGGCGCTCGTCTCCATGCTTGCGATTACGCTATGGACACCCCAGTTTTCAGAGGCCTAGTGACACAGTTCTAGTTACTCCCGAAGGTGGCGCCAGAAAGCCAAAAGTAAGCCAAGAGGAGCCTGACGTGGAAATTTCAACTGCTGAAGGGGGGACTCGCGTGGCGGCAGGTCAACTGGCCGTTGAGGTAGGGACAAAGTCTCGGGAATTCACGATTGAAGTGCCAATAAAAAAAATTTGGCGCGAGAGGGGGATGTCGCGACATCGCGTCAACGACAACTCTCCGACCGAAGAAAAAGTAGTAACTGGAAGTCCGGTGACGAAAAAACCTTTATTTACAGGCGGAGTCAGCCGAGAAAGCCGAGGCGCGCGCATCCATCCCCTCGAATTCCGTACGCTTGAGTCCTACCCTTGGGATCTTACGGGCGATCTTCAAGCGTTGGCGGAAACCATCGAAATGATGGCGGATTTAATAAGCGACACAGAGATATCCATGTCTTTGTGCCGGCTGAAGCCGGGCCGCGCGTTCTCTACGATTGGTCGTCGCCCGCGTTGCTGTTTGGTAGTCCTCATCAACATCATGGACAAGCCGCCGGTGGTGTTGGTCGACGTGGATCGGGGCGGCGAATGGGCGTTATCTACAATGGTACTTTCATTCTTGGCTCCGGCACCCTTCGCCGACATTGATGCGCACGTGAAGACAGTCCTGGATCGTATGGTCGACAACGGAGGGCATTGGGATTCTTATGCTGACAGAGCCCTGCGCGAAGTTTGTGCGTGCCGTCGATTACCGAAGATCTTGCCCAAGCGGGGTGGTAGGGAAGAGAGCCGTTATCGCGAGATTTGGGCCTGCCGTCTGGCTATCAAGCTAGGCTTGCCAATTCCGGGTGTGGGAAGCGAATTAACGTCCCCGCTTGACCGATTGGATATTGATTGACAATGGAAAAGCAAGAAATCTCCTCGCTTGTTGAAAGAGTTTTAAGTGAGTTGTGCTTGCCCAATTCGATCGTCATTTCCGTGGTGGGCGTTTAAGTCTTCACTTCAAGGAACTGCCGGCGGCTCAAAGTACTCCTCCTCGCCGAGAACGGCCATTATTCTAGCGAAGAGTGAGGGGCAACTTTGCTCAGCTAAACAGCCATTCATACGGCTCCACGAAAACTGACCACCTCATCGCTTATTTTGTTGGCGATAGATAAACGTGGGAAGCATCGAGCAGAACAGACGACCTGTCCGCTCAGATTAAGGAAATGGTCAAAATGGGGTTATGGGATTCATTCTGCACGTTGTTCGGCGTTTCATCGACACCGGTCACCGCTACGGCCACGAGCAGTCGGACGCCTAATACTTGCTCCAAGCCAACGCCTCCCCCTTCGCATGCCACAAGAACCGCTACTGAGGAGCCTGGCTCCATCCACAAGGGAGTTGTTCGCTACATCGGTCCCAAGTTCGCGAAGATCGAGGCTCCCAGCTTCCACGCGACCGTTTTCCTTAGGGAACTCTCACGGAATTTCGTTGACTGCATGACAGATGTCGTAGCTGTCGATGATGAAGTGGAGTTCGTGCTTCTGGAGCGCAGCAAAGTCAAGGCGGATGAGTGGATAGTTAGTTTGGCAACCGTGGCAGAGGCCCGTGTCAGACAAGCGCTGACTCGGCTGAACATCGACGACGTGCTGCAGGGAATCGTGATCAATCTTACTGATCGATATGCCGAGTTAGACTGTGACGGCATACCTGCTCGGGTACCGCTGGCAGAGGTGTCCTGGGGGCGGATCCGCCATCCGAACGATGTCCTGAGGCTGCACCAAGGCTGTAAGGGGAAGGTGCTGCACGTCCAACTACCCGACGAATGGCTGACCAAGAAGAGCGCACGCAATGCCCATGCAATCATCAGCATCCGCGCCTGCAATTCCTATCCGGAATCCCCTCTCGTGGACGCGCCATTCAGCGGACAGCCGTTTCTGCTGTGGGTGGAGCCGAAGAAGCCCCAGGACTGTGACGCGGTCGTCCTTTACGTTCTCGAAGAAATGGGCAAGGATTACCCTTTACAGGACATTGGCAAAATCACCGGCCTCCCTAACGCAACCTTGCACGCTATCGTTGCGCTGTTGGAGCGCAAGGGGCTAGCCAGCGACAGCCGCCTCACACCTCGTGGTGAAAAGCTCGCGCGCTCAATCTGGAAGGCTCGTGCAGAGAATGACAATCCCATTCGTGGGGTGTTCGCAAGTGCGGCACCGGCACAGGAGCAGTTCCATCGGTGCGTTGACGAGTCATCTCAACCCGAATATCCAAGATCATGGCCCCGGCCTTCCTTCAGCCGGCAGGCGGAAGACCTGTTTGCAAGGGCCACCGACGAAGCCTTGCCTACTCAGCTCATTGCCCGGGTGGCGGGTAATGAAAGGCAGTCCATGCTCGCGGCTTTGCAGGCGGACGATGGGCTGAGGGTATTCCTGCGCCGAGATGGAAAGCGGCCTTGGCGCGCGCTTTGGCTCAAGGTGCCCGAGTATTGGATACTTGCCGGCATGTGGAGAGCGTTCGAACCAGTCGGGCCGCCGCCGTTCTGTCCTACCGACATGCCTGATCACTGTCGAAACTTCCTGCTGGTGAGGTTGAATGTCGAAATCGAAGAGCAAGGACAACTTATTCCGCGAACATTTTATCTGGAGCCGTGGACGCGGACCTGCTGGTCAATGAAAAACACGAGGCTTGTACGGGAAGTGGTGCGACACCATTCCGCATTTCCCCCGTTACCCGACGCATCGGCATTGGGTCTGGCAGAGCAACAGGATAGGTGCTTACGTGTTACGCCATCCTGGGTGGCCGTGGAAGTCAAGGCATGAGCGCGCGGGCTCCTCTGCATGCACTGCGGCTAATGCCGTTGATCGCCGCCCAGGTGGCAAAGCACGGCTTGCGCAAGGGGCTGGCAAACGCAACTGCCAAAGCCAACCCGACCCTGATGGTGATCGAGGCTGCCACGTCCGTGGCCGGTGCCATTGACTCTTACCTCCAGTACCGCACCGCCATCGCCTGCCGAGACGGCTTGAAGAAGCTGTTGCCCTTGGAAGATAAGCGCCTTCGTGACGAGAGGGAAAAACTGCGCCAACAACTCGATCGGGTGCGTGCGGACATGGACCAACGGCAGAAGATCCAGGAGCGTCTGGGGCAACTCGTGAATGCCTGCGTGAATGCAGTCCGGCTGATATGGGAAGAACTGGAGATGCTGCGATATGAGGATCTTCCTGATCTCGATATTATCGAGCAGTTGACCGAACAACTCGATGGAGCGTGGCACCAGTTCCAGGCCGCCCTGGCGTATTACCAGGAAATGTCCAACTGAACTAAGGAGCCCTCATGGCCAATCCCAAGCTCAAGCTTCCTACGCGTGGTCCAAGCACAGCTTCCGTGTCCGAGTTACTCGGCGCAGAGGATCCCAAGATTCGCCTCGAACAGATCAAGGCTGACTCCGCGAAGGAAGTGGGTCGACTGCAAGTCATCAAGGAAGCCATCGGCCTGTTCAGTTCGCTTCTCGATGTAATGAAATCGCATCAGCAGCTCCAAGCCACGCGCACTGAGTGGGAGGGCCGCGTAGAGCAAGCTGAGCTGCAGGTGAGCAAGGCTGAAATCGAGTTGCGGCAGGAAGAGCACAAGACAACTGCACACCTTGCAGACTTGCAGATAATTCGTGATACGCAGGATCGCCTGTTAACTCTTTTTGATCAAGTCATGTTGGAAATGTCTGGCGACAGCATCGATGCCCAGACCAAGCGGGAATCCCGGCAATACTTGCTCCAGCTTGCCGACAAGCTTGTGCAATTGAAGAAGTAAGCAACCGATGGTCCTGCTTTTGGTTTCCGCGGGCATAAGTCTGACTGCGACAGCCGTCTCTTGGTGGAACGGAAGACGCACGGCCGGAGTAGAGGCGCAGATCGAGTCACTGCAGGCCCTGCACGAGGAATTGCATGCTGCCGATGCGGCTGCGCGCAGCCGGATGCTGGGCACTTATCTCAAACAGCTTGGTGGCCTGATTGGTTGCGAGTTGGACATGCGCTATGCCGTCGAAGCGGATCTGTCTGCATGCCTGAACAAAGCACGCTCGATACGGAAAAAGCGGTTTGGCGCCATTGAGGGTGTCACGATTCAGCGGGTCACCCTTGAGCTGGAATTGGCCCTGAGCCGTGCGAAGGCCGAGCGGGTCTACTTGGAAGCGATGCGCCAGGCGATTGCAGCTTCTGATCCAGCCCTCTTCGCCGAGATTCCGAGCCCCGCGGCGCTTCAACTGCCCAACGATTTTCCGAGGGACGGCGCATTCGTCCATTTCGATACGGCAGTCCCTGCGAGCCTGCACGGCTACCGGCTGAGGACAGTCGACTGGAGCGAAAGTGGTTCAGGTCGTGGCGTTTTGGTCAATGTAGATCATGGCCGCCGCGTTGCCAGTTTATCGGCTTCGCTGCGCCCGTTGCTGGAGGCCAACCTATCCGACGGGATGGAGCCCTTAAAGGCGCGGGTGTTGTTCCGCGACGCCGATGGCGTGCATCTGGAAGCAAACGGAGTACCACTGCTACTGCCAGTCAATACGCGTACTCCGGCCGAGTGGCTGACGCCAGAGAGCGATGCAGAGGTCTATCCCGAGATCTGGACTCTCGACGAAATATGCAAGGCCGGCGATGATCGTCCTCTGCATGTGCGCTTGAATCCGCGCGTCAATGGCAATCGTACCCGCTGGACCTCAATTCGTCTGGCAGTCGCTGAGGCGCAACTCGATGAGTTAGGAGATGCATTTCATGCCCTAAATGCGCTGCCAGAGAGCGATCCACCATGGCGGCTTCACATGCTGCCATCAGGCAGGCTCGCCTTCTCGATGGGACCGGTGACGCTGGAAACCGAGCCTAGTCTGGAGTTAATGGCTTTCGAGTTGAAAGTGATACAACTGCATAGCAAGGCGCCATCCATGTCGGTGCGGGCGCATGCTGAGCTCTGCGCGTTCATCCCTGGCTCAGAGGACGACAATGCCGACGAACGCGCTCAGTTCACCGCTTTCCTTAACGCGATTCATGACGAATTTGACAGCCAGCGCTCCCAGATGCTGCAACGGCATACCGCATTGCGCTTGCGCAAGCTGTCGCTGATCTATCAGGATCAGGAGGACCATCTGCGGGGAACCGGCTCCACCGGTATTGTGGTGTCGAACGTCGAGAGCGGTGGTCGCGTCGTGACCGCGCTGCTGGTCGGAACAGCTATACCGGTCTGGGTGCGCGCGGCCATCCAGGCTCCAGCGAACCACCGAATGCGAGCCTGCAATAGTCAGTCTGCCTGGGATGTTCGCAAAGCCATTTGGCTCGATCAGCGGATCGGGCTGGTGCGCCTGGAATTAGCCGTCCCCGAGACTGCGTCGAGGAAGGAGATTGACCCGCTGCGTATTCACCGCCTGGAACTAGCCAACGAGGGCACGCAGCAGCAGATACTTTCACGAGCGCTGGAACGGACGATCATGGGGCGTTTCGCGTCGGCCGGTGTCCACGCCACCCTATTGGGACTATCCGGTGATCCCATTCCCAACGAGACGCTCGGCGGCGAGGCCGTAGAGGGCTTGCTTGCCACTGATGCCTCTGTTATCGCCATTTGGGGGCCGCCTGGCACGGGTAAAACGACTACCCTCGTCAAGTGGTTGCTGTCCATATTCCCGCAAACCCAGGAGGCGGCATGGCCGACCATCCTGATAACGGCGCCAACGCACGTGGCCGTGACCAAGCTTCTGGCCGACCTGCTGAAGAAGGCGCAGTGGCTGGCCACCGAGAGCGTGCGCTATTGCGGGAAAGACCGCATTCAGGGCTCAGGCCTAGAGGAAGTCTGGCATCAGAAATTGCTCGCGGAGCTCGATCCTAAACAGCGCGGACATGCTGTTGACCGTGGGCCCGCTCAGCGCTGGGCCCAAGTGCTTTTTACCCGGGAAGGACGCGAAGCAGCGGCGCGCTGGCTGCTCGGGACTCGCCATGTTCATACGGCTACCTGCGCAGGCATGGCTCGGCGCGACTATGGTTTGTGGGAGCGCCAGTTCGACATCGCTATTATTGATGAGGCGGGCAAAGCCTTCGGTGCTGAGTTGATGATTCCATGCTCCGTGGCTCGTCGGGTTGTGATGGTCGGTGACCACAACCAGTTGCCACCGACGGTGACGAGTGACTCGCTGGATCCGAGTATCGGCTACCGACTGCCCTATGAAGAAGTCCAGAATCTGCTGGAGCGCAACACCTTCCAAGACATCTTCGAGCAGTTGCCTGTCGACAAGAAAGGCATGCTGACCGAGCAGCATCGCATGCATGCTGACATCGGGTCATTGGTCAGCCAACTGTTCTACGAAGGAAAGCTCACTTCCGCCCGCCATGGTGGCGAGTGGTCGCTGACGCGACGACGAGTCATGTTCCTGGATTTTTCCGGCGTACCCGCTTACAGACACAGAAGGGCCCCGTCCTCCGATTCGCAGGAAAACCCCACGGAGCGCGCAGCACTGCATGCCCTGCTGGATCGCCTGAGCCGGGGCAATGATGATCAGGTGAATAACGCACTCATCATTTGTCCTTACGAGGCGCAACGCATGGCGGTGTCACAGGAAATTTCCGACAAACGCTACAGCTTCAAGATTGAGGCCACAACCGTCGATGCGGTTCAAGGCGGGGAGGCGGATCTTGTCATCTTGCTAATGACACGAAGCCATGGTCGCGTGCAGTTCCTGCTCGACCGTCATCGTCTCAACGTCGCCCTGTCGCGGGCTCGTGAAGCTGCTATCGTCTTGGGGCATCGACGATGCTTGACGCGCGAGCCAGGCAGCCCCATAGAGCAACTAATCCGCATCGGCTTACATGAAAGAACCTTGGCGTGTGTTTCAGCCATTCCAAAAGATCAGCGATGGCAACAACTTGCGAAAAGTGTTTCAGGCTGCGCAGCGGACACCCGATAGGTGGACGATCTCCTTCGTTTACCCACAAGTAGCCTGAAATCTGCGGTCAAGCTGTAATAGCTGGGACTTAACAGGCCGATGCAAAACGCCGAGAAACCGCGCCAGCCGTAGCCTTCGCTATTTGATTTCTCATGACTTCATTCCCGGAATTGGCTTCCCAATCCCGTTTTGATGCCCGTCGAATGGGCTGGGAATGGGCTTTCGCCCAATGCCGGGTGCCGCTTCATGCCGCACTTCCCGCGCTCTGCAATTTCGCAATTCGCAGCAGGTTGTACGCCGCCGCCGACAGGTAGGCGGCGATCTGGGTTCGGGCTTCTCCGATGAAGCGGGTCTTTCTCATTCCGCCCACTGTCTTCAGCCAGCCGAAGATCTCTTCAACACGCTTTCGTTTCCGCTGGCTGACCTTGTAGCCCTCGGTGCAGCTTGTCCGTCCATCGAGCCCCGGTGTCTTGCGTCCGTCGATTCGGGCGATATGTGGCTTGATCTTGTGCTCCCGCAGGTGCCGAACGAAGTCCTTCACGTGATAGCCCTTGTCGGCACCCAGGGTCTTCGGGTGGATCTTCCGCCGCCGCGCACGGGTGAGCAGCTGCCGCGCCGCTTGATGTTCGGCCAGTGTCGCGTCGGTGATGAGCAGATCCACGCACAGGCCGCTCCGGTTCTCCATGAGGGCATGGCCGCCGTAGCTGAGCTTGGCCGGCTGGCCGTTGCCTTTTCTCATGAGCTTCGCTTCAGGATCAGTGGTGCTCTGGTGGGTGGCGTTGGAACGCTTCTCGCCCTTGAAATCCACCATCCCGGTGCCGTCCCCGGGCTTGGGCGGTTCGTTATCGTCCTTGCGCTTGAAGCTCTTGAAAGAGGCCCAGGCGTCGATCAAGGTGCCGTCGACGGTGAAGTGATCGGACGAGAGCAGCTTGTCCTTGCGGGCCAGACGCACCACCTCGTCGAAGAATCGTCGGGCGATATCGGTTTCCACCAGACGCTCGCGCAGGCGGCTGAAGTTCGATTGATCCAGCCCACCCGACTCCAGGTCCAGATCGAGAAACCAGCGGAACAGCAGGTTGTAATCAAGTTGCTCGCAGAACAACCGGTCGGAGCGCACCGAGTAGAAGGCAATCAGCAATTGGGCCTTGAGCAGGCGCTCCGGCGGAATCGAAGGGCGGCCCGTCCGGGCGTAAAGGCCGTCGAGCTCCGCAGAAATGGCCGACAGTGCGGACTCGGCCAGTTTCTTCACCCGACGCAACGGGTGATCAGCCGGAATCCGGGACTCGACCGAGAAATAGTGAAACATCGAGGACTGGGGATCGACTTCGCCGCGCATCGTTGCTCTGCCTGGGGTTCGGGGGATACGGCTAGGACAGGTGGGGGGCCGGATCGTTCACTGGGTTTTGCATCGGCCTGTTAACAGTCAACGCAGGAACACATCTGCGAGCGCATCCAGGATCTAGCAGGGTGTTGAAAAAGTCAGCGTCCCTCGCGGCTTTTTCCCCTGCCCGAAAAATCAAACTCCAATGCCTACCTCAAACCGGAAGCGATGCCGTTTTGAGGCGTCTATTCAGTCGCCACCCACACATCCATTGCGCAGCCATTCTGTAGTGGTCACGACAACGTTTCTGCCCGACTGCCCGACTGCCCGGAACGGAATAAGTCCTAATCAGTGAGACGGTGCCAGCAAATTGCCCAGCCGAGTCAGGTTATAGCCGGCAAAGTTCAGCAGCGCCTCCCCGCGAATACGATCCAGCTCGCGCAGCATGACGCGTCCGAGGGTGCCGATTTCCTTCACCCAGCCAAAGGCTTCCTCGATCATCTTCCGGCGCCGCAGGCTGACCGCGTAGCCCTCCGTTTCTTTGATCGCCTCGGGCACGGCACTGCCTCGGGTCTTGGCGGCCACATGGGGGGCCATGCCCATGTCTTGCAGCGACTGCACGAACTCGGCCACGTCATAGCCCTGGTCGGCCCCCACGGTGATGGGGCGATCCGCGTTGCGCGGCGCCGGCCGGCGCTCGAGCATGATTTTGGCCGCTTCCCGTTCGGCCGTGCCTGTGGCCTGCGTGGTGTGCACATCGACGATCAGGCCGTGACGGTTCTCGCTGAGCGTATGGGTGGTGTAGCTCAGGTAACGGCACCGTCTATCGCGGCGCCATACACCCGCGAGCCGCAGGGCGTGTCCGCACGCCCGCCCATAAGCGTGAGGATCGCAATCACCATGCCCCCTACCGCACCGAACGCGGCGAAAAATCGCCGATTGTCAGCCAGCTAGAAATTCATCAAGGCGTTCACAAGCTGAAGTCCGCCGGATTCAAGGCGAGCTCAGAACACATGCGGCGAACGACCGCCCGCTCGTTCTCATCGAAGTTGCCGTCGGCAGCACCGATCGCGCAGCAAACGCGCATGACGAGTTGTGCCTGTGGCTTGCCCTTAAACTTCGCAACCGCTGTCATGACCTCGCCGGTTCCGATAGCGACATCAAACTCAAATTTTTCTAGAAATTTCTGGAATACCTTGATCACATCGTTCTGATCAAAGACGGAAAGTTGGTCGGAGGTCCGCAGGTAGCCCAGCAACTTCTGCTTCTCCTCGCTCGAGACGTTGCCGTCGGCGTACGCGACGAGGGCGCTGCCGGCGAGGATCGCTTCGAGCAGGTCCTTCGACTTGAACTTGGTGATTTCGGTGTTCAGCGCCGTGCGCGCTTCGGTGACGTTCTTCTTGACCCAGTCAGTGAAAGACATGTGGAGGACTCCGTGATCTTTATTCGTTGAACGCCGCCGCGGGTCAGTGTCGTTCGCGGCGGCGGTAGTGTTCAGGCCCAGCGCGTGCCCCGAGGCCTCCCCGGAGCACCCTTGAATCAGGCCGTTCCGCGCTGCTCTGCCGATTCCTTCTCTGGGAAGAGGAACGACGCGACAACGCCCAGCAACAGCATTCCGAGCACGATCGACAAGCTCCACCCCGGTGTGATGTGGAAGCCGGTGTCCCCGAATACGTGGTTGTAAGACTGGAGAGCCATCTTTGCGCCGATGAAGAACAACAGGCCGATGACGGCCTTCTCAAGGTGCACCAAGTATTTCGTCAGCGCTGCGAGGACGAAATAGAGGCTACGCAGACCGAGAATCGCGAAGATCATCGCGGCATAGACCAGCAGCGGCTCCTGCGTCACGGCAATGACCGCGGGGACCGAGTCGAACGCGAAGGCAATGTCGGACGTCTCGATCGCCATCAGGCAGAGGAAAGCAGGCGTCGCGTAGAACGCGCCGAGGCGTGTGAGCTTCGGCGCTTTGCCGGTGCCTTCCTCGAGGATCTCGTGATGACGTACGAAAAACCGATCCAGATACAGCTTTGTGTAGACAGGGATCAGCTTTCCGGTGAGGCGCACGCTCCAGTGGGCGGAGTAATCCTCGATTTCGCCGTCATCATCGCCCCCACCCTGCAGCATCTTCACCCCGCTCCAGATCACAAAGGCTGCGAACAGGAATCCGACCCAAGGGCTGGCAAGGAAAAGGCCGGTGCCGATCATCACAAAGGCGGCACGTAATATCAGCGCGCCGATGATGCCGTAGTAGAGGATGCGGTGTTGCAGGATGCCTTTGATGCCGAAGGACGCAAAGATCGCCATGAAGACCATCAGATTGTCGATGGACAGCGACTTCTCGAGCGCATAGCCAGCCAGATAGAGGTCAGCCCACTCCTTGCTGAAGCGGACCCACAGGTAGCCGTAGAAAGCCACCGCTAGCCCGATCCAAAAGACGGACCAGCGGGCGGCATCCCCGAGGGTGATCTCGGTACTCTTTTTGTGTGCAAAAAGGTCGAGAAAGACCGATAACCCAACGACAACCAGAAAGATGAGTATCGTTTCGATGGGAAAGCCAAAGTGTTCCATTCTTGATGTTCCTTACAAATAAAAAGTGCGGTGAAGTGCTAGCCGAAGTATTCCGCTATTTTATTGCGATTCAATTTTTAGGCCGCCTACTCAAGCACTGCATGGCACTTGAGTACCTTGCGCATGCGTTCGAGCACTGCGTCCGAGCAATTGATTCTCGTCTTCGCATCGTGCGATGCGAGGTTGGCTCTGAAAGTTCGAAGGGCCTTCGGCTTGGCCTGCCCCCGGTTGAAGCGCGCGAGTGCCTCGCGCTGGGTCAGCCCCGAGTGCTCCATGAGTTCGCGCAACGCGTCGCTGTTATCACGCATGCATGCTTCCATCTCCGGATGCATTACTGCTGAACCATCTGAACGACGCAAAGGCGACCTCCGTGCTCAGGCGTGAACAGGATTTGCGCCCCGTCCTCGAGCTTGATCTTTTCTCCGACGGGGATTTCCTTCTTGTTCCCGACGTCTCGCAATGTCGTCAGGCCCTCATTGACGAAGTACCACTCGTCCTGGTGCAGCACGAAGTAGCCGACGCGCTTGGTTTGGTCAGGCGTTAGGCGCTCGTTGGGGAAGACCAAGCGACTCGCGTGCCAGCGGAACACCGACTGGCCCGAATACACCATCAGCCGGTGGTTGTCCGGTCGGAAGTTGCCTTCCTTGTGCGACGAATAGAGGTTGAGAATCGGCAATTTTCCCCGGAACGGCGTGCCGCAATGCGGACAGCAGGGTTTCCTACTGTTGTCGAAAACGAACCACTTTTGGCTGCACTGCGCGTTCTGGCACGGTTGCAGCAGATCGATCGTCTTGACGAGCGCTGTTTCCCATTCGTCCGCCGTCGGGCGTGCTGCAGGGTTGTGCAGTCCATCGATAAAGGCTCTGCGGATCATCTCCGACAGGTAGGGGCCGGTGATCGTATAGGGGAGTTTTTTCGTGTCTTTCCACGGTAGTTCCGATGGCGGGACATTGGCGAGCTTGGCCCGATTGGAATGGTCCGTGGGGTGTTCGATGAACAACGCGCGCTCGCCCATCGCGAGGTCTTCGTCGCGTTGGGTGTCGTTCATGTCATGCACCTTGTCGCCGCGCAAGGGGTGGCGGAAGAGTAGGTTCATGTAGATCAGCACGGCCAGCGCATGCTGGTCGGTCATCCGCGACGGCAAGAAGCGCTTGGGGTCGTGCCGATCGAGTTTCGAGGTCGCCACGACCTCCGGCGCGAAGAAGTCCGGTGTTCCTGCGACATCGGGCGGGAACCGGTTGGGCACGACCAGCCCGTCGAGGTCGATCAGGCAGGCACGCCCGCTCGATGGATCGACCAGCACATTCTTGTAGCTCAGGTCCGAGTGGGCCAGGCCCGCCGCGTGGAGGCGCCGCACCGCGCGGGCCATCATAAGACAGGTCTTGAGCTGCGTCATGCCGTCGCCCAGTTCCCGCGGATCGAGGAACTTCGACCGATTCTTGGCCGAGGCGAACCATTTGCCCTCCTTCTCCCGGTTGCGGATGCCCAGCATCTGGTCATCGTTGCGGGAACCGTGCTGGAAGAAGAAGTGCTTGGCGAAGAAGGGCACCACCACGCCGAGTCGCCCGTCGTGCTCGACCGTGGAGGTGGGCCACACCAGCAGATTCTTCAGGTAATCGCCGCCCTCCTGCTTGAACACCCGCTCGCGATAGGTGCCGGTGATGAGGTTCAGTCGCTCCCTCGCCACCTGGTCTACCTTGTCGCGGTAAAACGCGACGACGTAGTCCTTGTTCGGTGAGAAGTAGACGTCCTTTAGGCCTCCGGATGCCTTGCGTTCATCCACGAATTGGACCGTGGAGCCGTCACTAGCCGTTAGGGTGATGATCGAAGTCGAAGCCATGATGAGCCGCGTCAGTAAATGATTGCGATGGTTCGATCGTCGTACTCACCGACCGCCCAGAAGTTGAGCCACTCGAGGAGTCGCTTGTCGGCTTCGCCGTCCTGATGCAGATGCACCTCGGCGTCCATGTCCTGCCACAACGTGTCCCATGCGGCGACCGTTGCAAGCTGGGCCTCGCTCGGGAATTTCGGGTCGGACACCCCATCAGTCATGAGTACGAACCCGGTCATGTCCTCGACGCAGGTGAAGCGAAGCCGGCGCAGGAGCGCGTCCTGCTGCACTTCGTCCGCACTCAGAAAGCGCGTCTGCCCGGAGAACTCGCCGCTGTCCGGCTCGCCTAGCAGAATCACTTCTTTGTTGCCTCGATACACGCCAGCGGCACCATCCCCCACCCAGTAGGCTGCGCAGAACCACCGGGCGCCGACTTTTTTCGCAAGGCCGATCAGCAGTGTGGTCGAGAGCTCCTTGACGTTGCTGATGAGCTCGCTGCGGTTCGCCGCTTCGGTGCGGATCTCCTGCACCGCCGTGTGTGCGGCATAGCCGAGCGTCGTGAAAAGGTCCTTGCGCAACTGTTGGGTCTCGACCGCGTTCTCGGCTGGCGCCACGGCGCCCACAAAGGCTGCGTTATACGCTTCAATGGCGTTCGTCAGGTCCTGACCACGTTGATCGGCGAAGACCTCGCACAAATAGTTGCCGGCCGCCGCGGTGGCCACTTGCGAGCCGCGTCGCGAGAACTTCGCGCTGCCCGCACCATCGGCGACGATCGCCAAGTGCCACCCTTGCGCGGGGTCGACGTGGATGAAGTAGTCGTCATCGCAGCACGTGCCCTTGTGGGCGTGCGAGCGGCCGCGCCGGCGGGCGGCGACGATCCTCGCGTGACTGCCCGTTGCCGAGTCGTGCGCGGTGTCGTCTTTCCAGAACGGCGCGTTGCGATCGGAGTCCAGATCCTTCCACAGCGTCTTCGGGTCCGGATTGACGACGAAGGGAAGCACCCCCGTGCGCACCAGTGCGTCAGAATCGTCAGCGTAGCGGTATTCCAGCGTGAGGGAAAACTCACCGCTCACCACCGGCGAGCCAGAAACTCGCCAGTTCGGGCCGTCCACGTCGAGACCCATGCTCTCAGGGAATTTGATGCCCAGCAAGATGAGCGTGGCTGCCGCAGGGGCGACCTGGACGTCAGCCTCGAAGGGTTCGCTCTGGCGCGCATTCTTTATGCTGAAACGCAAGGTCGGCCGGGGGACCGGCGTCCGGGTCGGGGCTGCAGCTGGCGTCGCGCCAAGAGGTTGTGCCGCCGCGTTCTCTGACGTCGCGGCAGCCGCCGTTCGCACGAGCGGCGGCAGTGCGGCCGCGGTCGAGAGCGCAGGCGGCACCGGTGCTGCCTGCGGAACCTTCTTCGACCCGAGGCGAGCGCTGACGACGGACTGAACGGGAATCACCCTGCGAGCGGGCTGCGTTCCGGCCTGGATCTCCGGGAACTGATACTTTATGGGCTCAGGAAAGCTTTGCCGGGCGCTGACGGTCACAGCGTCCTTTGAAAGCACGAGCTTCTTGAAAGTACTCCACGCCCCCCTCAGATCCCTTTGGAAGTTGGCGACCAACTCGTTGACTTTCGTGGTGTTTGCGAACTGGCGAAAGTCCGCATCGCTTGCCAAAGGCAGCATTCCTCTTAGGAATGAAAGTTGCTCATCCGTCATATTTTCTAACCCCGCGCACGGCTGACGTCGAAGCCTTCGTCGTCACTGCTGGTCATGTTCAGATCGGCGTTGCAGCTAGGGCACACCGCTTTGCCCGGGCCGCCGACACAAAGAGTCTGTCCGCATCCACACATCGCCAATCCAAAGTGGTTGGCGCAGTGAGGGCAGCCCGGCGCACCCATGAGCTGATCCGTATTGACGGTAAGCGCCAGTCCGCGCTCATCGCTCAACTCGTAGTAGTCGTTCTCAGCGGGATACACAGCCACCAAGTTAAAACGGTCCGCCGAGATTTCCATTTCCCGCGTGGCGAACGTCTGGGGCTGTCGTTCGTACTTCATCAGGTAAGGCAGCTTGGTCGACTGGCACTTGCCGGCGATGATGACGAAATCCTCGTCGACCGTTGTCGCTTTCGCAATGTCGTCGATCTTTCGCATGATATCGTCATCTATTTTAGCGAGGCTAATCTTCGTGTCCTGATTCATGTTGACGCTACGGCTTTGCGTCGAGACGGAGCGGCTCACCCAGTCGATGAAGCGCTTGAAGTCAGTCGGGGTGCTGGCGTCGAGGCTCAGGACCGTTTCGGTGAAACGCTGCAACGCGGCAAGCGAGGCATTCTTGCCGACTCCGATGCCGACGAGGCTGGCACGGTGCGCAAAGTCCTTGGTCCAGCGCTTGAGCGCCGGCTCGATGTCGTCGGTGGGCTTGCCGTCGGTGAGCAGGAACACGATCGGGCGCCAGTCGCCCTTTACCTCCGGCGTCGTTCGCTTCACTTCGCGATCGATCTCGTTCATCAGGTGGGTCATGGCCGCGCCCAGCGAGGTGCCCGAGCCGAGGGGAAGACGCGGCGGGTAGAACTGGATCAGTTCTACCAGCGGCGCGAGGGTTTTCGGCTTTCCGGCGAACCCGATCACGGAGAGGTAGGCCGTCTCGAGTGCATAGGGGTCGGCGCGAAGCGTGCGGACGAGCTGCTCGAGGCCGTCCTGCAGCAGGCGGATGTTCTCGCCCACCATCGATTCGGAGATATCGACGAGCAAGTAGATAGGCAGTCTGCGCATGGTCGTGATCCTTAGCGGTAGGGCCTCAGAGCACCACATTTACTTCGGGTGGCGGAGGCGGCAGATTGAGGGACGCGGCGGCGCCGACAGACATGCTGCCGCTGGTGACCGTGCTCGAAACCCACTGGAAGAACGCGGTGAAGGCGCCGCTATCCATGGTGTCGAGGCTGACCACGTGATCGGTGATCCGCTGGAGGCCTGCGGGATCGGCTTTCGGGCCGGCGGCGCAGGCGATGATTGAGCCGAACGGAAAGGCGCGGATCTCCGGCGCGACCTGGCTGTAGGCGAGCGTGTCGGTTGGTTTTCCGTCGGTCATTACGAACAGCAGAGGTGCCCAGTCGCCTTTTTGCGAGGCGTTGGCGTGTCGAAGGTCGGTGCGGGCCCGGCCCAGGATGTGTTCGAGCGCTTCGCCAAGCAGCGTGGCGCCCGAACTCGGACAGGTGATCTCGGGAACGTTCGCATCCTCAAGAGCCGTCAGCGGCAGCACGTCCTTGACCACCGAGTCGAACGTCGTGATCGCCAGATGGACCGTCTCGATGGCGTACGGGTTCTGGCGCAACGAGGTCTGCATCGCCCGCAGGCCAACGTTGACCGATTCGATTGGTTCGCCGCGCATGCTTCCCGAAGTGTCGATCAGCAGATAGACGGGGAGACGTCGGATGGCGCTCATTCGGCCACTCCCCTCAGAGGTACTGCTGTAGCACGTCGACGAAGCGATCCGTCTCGTGCGGATTGCCAATCGCAAGGAATTCCCAGCCGTTCCCCTGCCGGCTCACCTGCGCGAAGGTCATCGCGCAGTAGGGGGAGAACGATGCGTCGCCGCTGATGTTGTAGCGACAGATCTCCTTGCCGCGCGCATCGACGGCGCGGATGAAGGCGTTCTCTACCTTGCCGAAATTCTGGCCCTGTTCCTTTCCCTTGTAGATCGCAACGACGAAGATGATGCTCTCGTAGCGGGCATGGAGGTCGTTCAGACGCACGACGATCTGCTCGTCATCACCGTCACCGTCCCCCGTACGGTTGTCGCCGGTGAGCCAAATCGCGCCGCTCGGGTGCTTCAGATTGTTGTAGAAGATGACGTCCGAGCGATCGAGCGTCACCTTGCCGCTCGCGTCGAGGCCCAAGTCCTGCACCTTACCGTTCTTGCCGAGGAGAAACGCGATCGCATCGAGGTCATAGGCTTCTTCCTTCTTGCCGAAGAGTGAGCCGATGAGACCCTTTTTTTCGGTCGTGACATCCCAGCCGAGACCGATCGTGACGGACGAGAGGTCGAACTCGTCCTTGCGCAGGCTCACGCCCTGCCCTTTCTTGAGATTGACTGCCATTTTTCTCTCCTGCCGAGTTCGTAATTCGTTCGGAGGGAACGCGATGAAGCCGCGTGCCCCCCTGCTTCGTGCGCCGCGCCCGATACGGCGCGACAACAGAGGTCAAAGCGCCACGTTCACTTCGGGCGGCGGCGGGGGCAGTTCGGACAGGCCGTCGACCTCTTTTGTCCCGCGGTCGAGCTTCTGGCTCGACACGGAGACCGAAGCGCTGACCCACTGGAAGAAGGCCTTGAGGGTGTTCGAGTCGGCGGTGTCGAGCGTGACGACCGCTTCCGTGACTTTGCGCAGATCGGAGGTGTTTGCGCTCGGGCCCGCCGCGCACGCGACCAAGGTGCCCATCTTGACGCGCCGCAGCGCTTCAATGCCGCGGTTCAGGTCATCGGTCGCCTGACCGTCGGTCAGCAGGAAGCACACGGGCTTCCAGTCGCCCTTGGCCTCGGCGGTGGTCTTCTTGACATCGCGCTCGATGCAATCGGCCAACAGCGACAGCGCACCACCCAGCGCGGTCGTGCCGCTTGCGTTGAGGTCCGGCGCCTGGAACTGGACCAGCTCGGTCAACGGGACCGTCTGAACCGCTTTATCCGAGAAGGTGATAACGGACAGAAATGCGGTTTCGAGCGCATAGGGGTCGGCGCGCAACGCGGACACCATGGTCTGAAGACCGACCTTGACGGCTTCAATGGGCTCACCGGTCATGGAGCCTGACGTATCGATGAGCAGGTAGACGGGAAGGCGACGCATTTCTTGAATCCTCCAATTTGTAGTCGGTGAGGCGATGCTCGAACGGAAGGTGCCTAAATCAAATTTCGGGCGAAGGCGAGTAGCCCAGCGGCGTATGCGGCAGCCATGAGGTCGTCGACCATCACGCCGAATCCGTTCTTGAAGTGTTTGTCGAGCCAGCCGATGGGGGCCGGTTTCACGATGTCGAAAAAGCGGAAGGCGGCGAACGCTGCAAGCCACCAGCCCCAGCGCTCTGGGACCGTCATCAGAACCACACAGAAGGCGACGATTTCGTCCCACACGATGCCGCCGTGATCAGGTACGCCGAGGGCCTGGCCGGCGATCTCACAGATGTAGCACCCGAAGACGAACAGGGCTGACACCACAGCCACCTGGAGAGGCAGGTCCAGTCCCCGGATCAGCAGGAACAGCGGTAATCCCAGAACCGTCCCGACCGTACCCGGCGCGACGCGGCTCAGCCCTGCGCCGAAACCCAGGGCGAAGAAATGAGCGGGGGCCGAACACAGGAAACCTGTTGGAATAAGACTGCTTTTCATCAGAATGGCAGGCTTTCTGTGTGGACAACCGTAGGGAAGACGCGATTATTCACATGCAGTATGCAAGTCCGCGATAGCATAATATGCTGATAGCCATGGTGCAGCATTGCAAGGGAATATGTCAAATTGCTCGATAAGTTCATGCCGCGCGGGCCGTATTCAGGGTAGATTTACTCGCGCACAACTGTACTTCCGCGTTATGCGCAGACTCATTGTGTACCACGTGGCATGCCAGATTGCATCATCTATTGATGCAATTTAGGCGGTGAGAAATCGAGAAGAAATGTTGCGCGGAAATTTGAAACGCAAAATCCCGGGCCGTAAGGTGGCCGCGGTTTCACAAGCAAAGGAATTGTTTCGATGGCTATCAGTCTGCAGAAGGGAGGCAACGTCAGCCTCTCGAAAACCAATCCGAACCTGAAGAACGTTCTCATTGGTCTTGGGTGGGACGTGCGCTCGACCTCCGGCGACGACTTCGACCTGGATGCGAGCGTGTTTATGGTCGGCACCAACGGCAAAGTGCGCTCGGATGCCGATTTCATCTTCTACAACCAGCTGCGCAGCGCGTGCGGCTCGGTCGAGCATACGGGTGACAACCGCACCGGTGACGCCGATGGGGACGACGAGGGGGTTAAGGTCGTGCTCGACAAGGTACCGGCGACAATCGAGCGGCTGGTCGTGGCTGTGACGATCCACGACGCCGACGCGCGCCGCCAGAACTTCGGCATGGTGACGGGCGCGTTCATCCGGCTCGTCAATATCGACAACGACGCCGAGATTGTTCGGTTCGACCTCAGCGAGGATGCCTCAGTCGAGACCGCGATGATTTTCGGCGAGGTGTATCGCAACAACGGCGAATGGAAGTTCCGCGCCGTCGGCCAGGGCTACTCCGGCGGGCTGCACGCGCTAGCAACCGCGCACGGGATTCAAGTCCAGTAGGTACGTTTCACTCTCAACTCAAAGGAAACTCTCAGATGGCAATCAGTCTGCAAAAAGGTGGCAACGTCAACTTGTCCAAAGAGGCGCCGGGCATGAAGAAAATGCGCGTAGGCCTCGGCTGGGATACCCGCGCGACCGACGGCGACGGCTTCGACCTCGACGCGAGCGCCTTCCTGCTCAACGGCGCGGGCAAGGTCCGCTCGGACGCCGATTTCATCTTCTACAACCAGACGAAGTCCGCTGACGGCAGCATCCAGCACGCCGGCGACAACCGTACCGGCGCCGGCGAAGGCGACGACGAGTCCATCGTGATCGAGCTCGACAAGGTGCCGGCCGACATCGAGAAGATCTCGGTGTGCGTGACCATTCACGAAGCCGAGGCCCGCCGCCAGAATTTCGGCATGGTTTCCGCCGCGTACGTGCGCTGCGTCAATGGCGATTCCAACGTCGAAGTGGCCCGCTACGACCTGTCTGAAGACGCATCCGTCGAAACCGCGATGGTCTTCGGCGAGATCTACCGCAACAACGGTGAGTGGAAGTTCAAGGCAGTCGGCCAAGGCTTCGCGGGCGGCCTCGGCCCCCTCGCCAAGAACTTTGGCGTGAGCGTCTAAGCACTCTCTGCGTCGTCCCCACGGCCCGGTGCCGCATGGCTGGGCCGTTGCTTTGTCTCCCTCCACAGGATTCAGCATGGAAATCGCTCGCGGGCAGCGCGTGAAGCTGCAGGACTTGGGACTAGCCGGCAAACCGTTCGTCCTTGAGGTGAAGCTTGCCGGTAGCGGGATGACGCTCGATGTCGCGTGTTTCGGCCTCGACGTGCACCGCCGTCTGAGCGACGAGCGGTATCTGACGTTTTTCAACCAGCCGGCGACGCCGTGCGGGGGCGTGCGCACGCACGGCGACCGCGGCTTCGCCTTCGAGCTTGACCGGCTGCCGGCAGCGGTCGACGCGCTGGTTGTGACCATAGCCATCGACGGCGCTGGCACGATGGCCAATCTCGGTGCAAGCATGGCCCAAATCTCCACCGGCTCGTCGGAGGTCGTCTTGCATCGCTTCGACGGTGGCGTTTTCGCCGCCGAACGGGCGGTGATGCTGTTGGAGATCTACCGCAAGGACGGCATATGGCGCCTCAACGCAGTAGGCCAAGGCTTCAACGGCGGGCTCGATGCGCTGATCGTGCATTTCGGCGGCGCTGTGGCCGAGCCTGCGCCCGTGACCCCAGTTACGGCCCCGGTCCCGGCGGCGAGTAGCAGGATTTCACTGGACAAGCGCGTCGAAAAGGAAGCGCCGCGGCTCGTGTCGCTGGTGAAGAAGGCCAAGGTGAGCCTCGAGAAGGTCGGCCTCAGCGATCATCAAGCACGCGTGTGCCTGTGTCTCGACATCTCGGGCTCGATGGACAAGCTCTACAAGAGCGGCGCGGTGCAGCAGTTTGCCGAGCGCATTCTAGCGCTGGGCTGCCGCTTCGATGACGACGGCGCGATTGACGTGTTCCTGTTCGGGAAGAATGTGCATCACCCGGAGCCCATGACCCTCGCGAACTGCCAAGCGTATGTATCCGCGCTGCTCCGCAAGCATCCGCTCGAAGGCGATACACGCTACGGACGAGCGATTGAGGCGATCCGGGACTTCTATTTTGGTGGCGCAGTACCCTCGGGCCCCAACCAGATCCGAACCGCTGAAACGCCTGTGTATGTCATGTTCGTGACGGATGGCAGTACTTCCGACATGGGAGTTACGGAGTGCCAACTACGCGGCTCGAGCCACGAACCTATCTTCTGGCAGTTCATGGGCATTGGTAAGGGCCGCAAATCGAAGAATAAGCGGCTGCTGTCGTTCTCCGACTCGGACTTTCCTTTTCTTGAGAAACTCGACGAGTTATCGGGACGGCTCATCGACAACGCCAACTATTTCTCTGTGAGCAGTCCTGATGAGCATTCCGATGATTCGCTCTATGATTTGCTCATGGCCGAGTACCCCGAGTGGGTGAAGCAGGCCCGCGGTTTGGGCATGTTCCGCTGATACGAAAACGAGGACCGTACGATGCCAACCTTTACCGTGACAGGCGACATCGAGCCGTTCCTGCATGTCTCTCTACGCAAGGGCGAGACGATTTTCTGCGAATCCGATGCAATGGTGATGATGGAGGATCCGCTCGATCTCACTGGTGCGGTGCAAGGCGGACTCATGCAGGCAGCGATGCGACCAGCGGCGAGGGCGTTGTGCTGCGGTTTCGCGGAAGTGGCAAGGTATTGCTGTGCTCCCGAAACCGGCAAAGCTTCATCGCCTGGATCGCCGAAAAACTCAAGGTAAGGCAATAACCGACATTTTCATCTTCGGCAGAACCGAAGTATTCATCAACGCGCGACGAGTAAAAGGAGCACCAAATGGCGGTAAGCCTGCAGAAAGGACAGAGGATCTCCCTGAGCAAGGAAGCCGGTGGCACCCTGAACAAAGTGGTGATGGGCCTGGGCTGGGATGCCGTGAAGAAGTCCGGAGGGTTCCTTGGCTTCGGTGGACGCGCGCCCGAAATCGACCTGGACGCCTCATGTCTGATGTTCGATGAGAACAACAAACTCTTCGACACCATCTGGTTCCGTCAGCTCAAGAGCAACGACGGGAGCATCCAGCACTCGGGCGACAACCGCACTGGCGCGGGTGACGGGGATGACGAACAAATCTCAGTGAATCTGGATCGCGTGCCTTCCCAAGTGAAGGCACTGGTCTTCACGGTCAACTCTTTCACCGGGCAGAGCTTCGCCCAGGTCGCCAACGCCTACTGCCGCATTATCGACGGCGCCAACCAGCGCGAACTGGCCCGCTACGACCTGTCGGTGCAGGGCAGCCACTCGGCGCAGATCATGGCCAAGGTGTACCGCCATAACGGCGAGTGGAAGATGCATGCCATCGGCGAGAACGGTCTGGGCCGCACGTTCCAGGATCTGATGCCGCAGATCACTCCGCACTTGTGAGTCGCGCATGATTCGCGTCTGGTTCAACAAGACCTTCTCGTCGGTCCACTCGGCGCTCACCCTCATCCGTGAGGGTGACGTCGCGGGAGAGTTTCGTCTTGTCTGTTCCAGTCCGAACCCTCATGCCCTTGCTCTGCTCGCCGCCGACGAGGCGGCAGCCGAGCCGAGCGGGGTGACCGGCGCGGACTACATCGACTGGTGTCTGACGTTCTGCGAGAAGCGGCAGATCGCCATCTTCGTGCCCGGCAAGGAAGCCAGTCTCGTCGCCCGGCACCGGCAAGCATTTCTGGAGCGCGGGGTGAAGGTTCTCAGTGCGGCCGAGCCGGATGTGCTGGACCTGCTGCACGACAAGGCCCGTTTCTACGAAACAGCGCGAGCAGCGACTGCCCCATCGCCCGATGTCGCGGAGTTCGACAGCCTTTCGACGTTCGATAACGCTTACAAGCGGATGCGCGCGCGCCATCCCGTGCTGTGCATGAAGCCGTCCGTGTCGGTGTACGGCATCGGTTTTCGCCAGATTTTGGAGACGAAGAGCGCGTTCGATCTGATGCTCGACGGCAATCCCTATCGCATCGATCTTCAATCGCTGCGCGAGATGCTCGAACGTGCGGGCGACTTCCGCCCGATGCTCCTGATGCCGTTTCTGGCCGGTCATGAGTTCAGCGTCGACTGCGTGGCCTACGAGGGCACGTTGGTGTGCGGGGTTGCCCGCCGTAAGTCGCTGTCGGCGGGCGGCGGCCAACGTATCGTCGTGCGTGAGGGCATCCAGCGCGCCTGCGCCGACCTAGTAACGCAGTTTCGCCTCAACGGCAACGTTAACATCCAGTTCCGCGAGGTGACCGAGGGACTTTGCGACGAGGGACTTCGCGTGCTCGAGATCAATCCGCGCATGTCGGGCGGGATAGGGATGGCCTGCCTGGCGGGTCCAAATCTGCCGTACCTCGCGCTGGCGACGTTCGTCCATGGTCCTTCGGCCGTGCAGGTTCCTCCAATCGAGGACGGTCTGCGTGTGGGTGAAATCAATCGGGCAGTGAGGTTGCCATGAGGGCCACAGTTGCAGATCTGTGCCCGTCCCGGATAGAGCATCGCGTGGTTGCGCTGCCTGCCGGAACGCTGCAACTCGTTGTGGAGACCTGTCACGGGGAACTCGACGAGTTGATTGGCTTTGCGGCACGAGCCAATCCGCGCCGCGCTTTCCTATTCATGAGCAAGGTGCTCGGGAAGCATTACCCCGTTCGGCCGGCTGTGATGGAAAGCGTCCATCGGCATCTGGCAGGCACGGTTACGGACGCCGGCGGCCCGGTAGTATTCATTGGCATGGCCGAAACCGCCACTGGTCTCGGTCAGGGTGTGTTCGAGTGCTGGCGCCGGGCGAACCCCGAGGCGGACGCGATCTATCTGCAGACGACGCGCTATCGCATCGAATCCGCGCCCTGCCTGACCTTCGAAGAATCTCATAGCCACGCGCCGCGCGTCTTCCTGCATCTCCCGCAGGACGCCGAGGCACGGGCCAAGCTGAACTCGGCTGTGCGCGTCGTGCTGATCGACGACGAACTGAGCACGGGCAACACCTTCGTCAATCTGGCGAACGTGTTGCAACAGGTGATGCCGCAGCTTGCCACCGCGCACCTGGCGACGATCTGCGATTTCATCGGCGAGGCCCGCCGCTGCGACGTGGCGGTGCGCATGGGCCTGCCGTGCTCGGTCGGCGCTGTCGTGAGCGGCCACTGGCACTTCGAGCCCAACGGCCAGGCGATCGTATCAGGGGCCACCGCCCAGTGGGCCGAAGGCCGCGAGGTACGCCTTACGGACGCGGGGTACGGTCGGCTCGGGTGCGACGAGTGCCTTCAGCTTCCCACGGCGCTGGTCGAGAGGCTCGCCGGTGAAAGCGTGAACGGTCCGACGCTCGTGCTTGGTACTGGCGAATTCATGCACGCAGCTTTTGTGCTCGGACGCGCGCTCGAAGCCCGCGGCGTGGATGTGTTCGTGCAAGCGACGACGCGTTCGCCAATTCTCGTGTGGGGCGATGTCCAGAGCGTACTGGCTATGTCCGACCCCTACGGCGAAGGCGTGCCGAATTACCTCTATAACGTGCGCTGCAACCAGTACGGCCGGGTGTTGATCTGCCACGAAACAGCGCCTTCCCCCGCTTTGAGCGAACTAGCAAGGCTGCTCGGCGGACGTCTCATCCAATTTAAATCCGACGACGATGCTGAAGAAATTTCTGTTTGTTGATCTCGACGACACGCTATTCCAGTCGAAGCGCAAGTGCCTGGAGCGCGCCGATCTGACTCCAGTCGCTTATCTCAAGGACGGCACCGCGCATTCCTTCGCTACGCCCGCGCAGGACAGCCTTTTCGCACTGTTTCAGCGTGAAATGGTGGTCATTCCCGTGACGGCCCGCAACGCCGATGCCTATGGTCGCGTCCGGCTCGACTTCCAGCATGGGGCGGTCGTTAATTACGGCGGCATCATTCTCGATGCCGACGGCCACCCCGAGGCCGAATGGCTCAAGCGCAGCGCGGGGCTCGCTGCAGACTCGGTTGGGGAACTCCAGGCGGCGTCGAAAATGATCGCGGACGCGGCCCAGCGGGCCGGCGCGAAGGTGCGCGTGCGCACCATCGAGGACTTCAGCGTTCCTTTCTACGTCTGTGCCAAGAGCGAAGAAGGCGATGAAAAGGTGCTCGACGAACTGGAGCCGCTGACCCGCCGTTACTGTGACGGAAATGCATTGCCGGTGTCCGTCCATCGCAACGGCAACAACCTGGCGGTCCTGCCGAACTGGCTCGACAAACGCCATGCCGTTGAGCATCTGACCGTCCGCCTGCGCCACGAGCATGGAGAGATCGTCACCTTGGGCATGGGCGACAGCCTCTCCGACATCGGTTTCATGGCCGCCTGCGACTACGCACTGGTGCCACGCGCCAGCCAAATCAACCGGCACATGGAGGCGGCATGATGCTCTTTCACGGTTCGTACCGTCCGGACGATGTCGAGTTCCTGCTCAAGCCAATCGAGATCCCCTTCATTGAGGACCTCGCGCGCAAGGAGGCACTGATCCAGTCGGGCGAGCGCCACTACAGCGAGATGCTGTCCCCCGAGCGCGTGCCCTCCGAACACTATCTGGCGCTGTTCCACAAGGCGCACGCGGCCAACCGAGAACGCCTTGCGCGTGACTGCATGCGGCTGACACGCCTGCTGGTCGAGCAGCACGGGCAAGACCTCACCGTCGTGTCCCTGGCGCGCGCTGGCACCCCGATCGGCGCCGTGGTGAGGCACCTTGCCGAAAAGCTCCACGGCATTCGCCCGGCCCATTTTTCCGTTTCGATCATCCGTGACCGCGGCATCGACGCCGTGGCGTTGCATGAGATACTGGAGCGTGGCCACCAGCCCGAGGGAATCGCCTTCGTAGACGGCTGGACTGGCAAAGGGGTCATCAGCCGCGAACTGGCCACAGCGGTCTCCGCCTTCAACGAGAACTGCGGGACGGCGATCGATTCCGGGCTCAACGTGCTTACGGATCTCGCCGGCTCCGCCGCGCGTGCCGCCTCCGGCGAGGACTACCTCATCGCCTCCAGCATCCTGAACTCCACGATCAGTGGTTTGGTAAGTCGCTCGATCATGAACGAGGCCATCGGCCCGGGCGACTACCACGGTTGCGTCTACTTCGAGCAGTTCGCCTCACACGACCTGTCGCGTTGGTTCGTCGACGACGTCGTCGACGCGTCGCTCGAACTGCATCGGCGTGACGGGAATCCGATAGTGAACGCGCCTTCTCGCGCGGCGCAGGCCGCCATCTCGCGCGGCTACATGGGCGCAGCCTTGCGCCGTTACGGCATCACTGACGAAAACCTCATCAAGCCGGGGATTGGCGAAGCGACGCGTGTGCTGCTGAGGCGTTTTCCCGAGCGCGTCATCGTCCGCGACCCAAGTTGCGATCGCGTCGCGCATCTTCTCGCACTCGCCGCTGAAAAGTCGGTTCCGGTCGATGTGGACGCCGTCTTGCCCTACCACGCCGTATCGATCATCAGGAGTGCCTGCGATGCGTGATGCAACTGAACTGGGTGCAAGCCTCTACATTCCCGCCACGCGCTCGGACCTCTTGGAGGTGGTGCGCGGCGAGAAACTCGCCAACGTCCGCTCTGTGATCTTCTGCACGGAAGACGCCGTTAATGCCCAGGATGTGCCGCTCGCGCTGCGCAACCTAGGCGCGGCCCTGCCGTCGCTGTCGTATGCTGTCCATCAGATGCGTTTCGTGCGCGTACGAAATCCCGACGTGATGCGCCAGGTGCTGGCCCTTCCGGGCAGCGAACGGATCGACGGTTTTGTCCTGCCGAAGGTCACCCGCGCCGTGCTGCCCGAGTACCTGCGCCAGATCAAAGGCCGCAGTCACCTCATGATGCCGACGCTCGAAACCAAGGAAGTGTTCGACGAGCGAGAGATGATCGCGCTGCGCAAGCTGCTCGAGCGCAGTGGGATGCAGGAGCGCGTGCTGTCACTGCGCATCGGCGGCAACGATCTGCTGTCGCTGCTCGGGATGCGCCGCCCGCGCGGGCGCACGCTTTACCAGACGTCGCTCGGCCCGGTCATCGCGCGGTTAGTCACGACCTTCAAGCCGAGCGGCTTCAATCTGAGCGCGCCGGTATTCGAATACCTCGAGGATGTTTTGACGCTGCGGCGCGAGGTCGAGGAAGACCTTGCTCACGGCCTTATCGGGAAGACGGCCATCCACCCTGACCAAGTGCCAGTCATTCACGCCTGCTACGGCGTGCATGCATCCGACCTCGAAATGGCGGAGCGGATTCTGAGAGAAGACGCGCCGGCCGTGTTCCGGATGCACGACTCGATGTGCGAACCGGCGACGCACCGCAACTGGGCGCACTGCCTTCGTAAATCCGCTTCTTGCTTCGGCCTGCGCGAGACATCGCGTGTGGCCGCATAAAGCCCGGCGCCACGCCTTCGGGTGTCGTTCGGCATAGACGTATAGCGCTTCAAGGGAGTAAACAAAATGAACATCACGCGCGGGCAACGCATCAAGCTGGGAGACCTCGGGCTTCTCGACCAGCCTTTCTCGGTAACGCTGGAACTGGTAACGGGCGGGCTATCCGTCGATGTTGCTTGCTTCGGGCTGGACGCCCAGAAGAAGCTTTCGAACGATGCGTATATGACGTTCTTCAACCAGCCTGAGACACCGTGCCGGGCGGTGAAAGTCACGGGCGAGCGATTCAACTTCGACCTTTCTAGGTTGCCCGCATCGATCGATTTCCTGACCATCACCCTTGCGATTGACGGGGCTGGGGAAATGAGCAAACTCGGCGCTTGCCGTGCCGCGCTGTCCCGCAACAGTGAGACAGTGGCCTCCTACGCGTTCGACGGCAGCCATTTCGCGGCCGAGCGGGCGATGATGCTGCTAGAATTCTACCGCAAGGACGGCGTGTGGCGCCTTTGCGCTGTGGGCCAGGGATTCAATGGGGGACTCGATGCGCTTGTAACGCACTTCGGCGGTGTTGTAGCCAAAGAGCCCGCCGAGAAGCTTGTTACGGAGTCCACGCCGCTGCCGCCCCCTACCCCAGCGGCCCCCAAGGTTAATCTGAGCAAGATCACGCTGCAGAAGCGAGGCGACAAGATTTCGCTCGAAAAGCGAAGTAGCAGCGCGGGCCACGGACGGATCGTGTGCAATCTCAACTGGAGTAGAGGTGTTGCGCCCGCCCCTGCGCAGAAGAAAGGTTTGTTTGGCAGGCGCTCTGCCGGCGCCACACAGCTGGGTATTGATCTAGATCTCGGGTGTCTGTACGAAATGGCGGACGGCACTAAATCAGCCGTTCAAGCGCTGGGCGAGACGTTCGGCGATTACGAGCGCGCGCCTTTCATCAACATGGCGGGCGATGACCGGACCGGAGCGAATGAGCACGGCGAGTTCCTGTATATTAATGGCGACCACCTCAAAGATCTCAAGAGGATCTGCATCTACGCGTTCATCTACGAAGGCGTGGCCAACTGGGGAGAGGCCGATGGCGTGGTTACCCTGACTGTCCCGGGCCATCCGCTAATCGAGGTGTGCCTCGACAACCACGTCGACGGCAAAAACATGTGCGCCATCGCCATGCTGGAGAACGATCGCGGCGAGCTCCGGATCTCAAAGTTGGGCGAGTACTTTGCGGGACACGTGGAGCTCGACAATCGCTATGGCTGGGGACTGCGGTGGCAGAGTGGGACAAAGGACTGATCGCGACGCATTGAGTAGCCCTCGGACGCGCGCAGCCAGAAAATGGCATACCGAAAGCCGGGGCGGATACTGACCTTATGTCAGCAAGGTATCCACCATGTCCCCGCAAGCAACCCCATCTGCGATCACTTTCCCCACTGCGCTGCTCCTGGTCGGCGTGTAGCTGCCGCTCGACGAGCTCGATACGCGCTACTGCATCGACAATGTGCTCTCACATGAGGCGGGGTCCTGAAGTTGCGGGTTCCCCCTGTGGCGCCGGGCAGGATGGGCGTGCACGAGTTGCAGATCCCGTTTATCGATAGCGTCGAGAGGGCGATTGTCCTTTCCAAGTTGACGCGCGAGGGGCGTTGCAAACCGCAGGCCGAGGGCGACGGGTACGCGCTACGCGTTTGCGTCGAAGGTAAGGCACCCGGCGATCCCATCTTCACCCAGCCCGTTAGCTTGCTGAAGATAGTGTCCACTACGAATAGAAGTGGACACTTACATGAACGTCACGAAGCTCCACCGCACCCGTAGAACCCACTCCGAGCAATTCAAGCGATCCCTGATCGAAGCCTGTAATGAGCCGGGCTCTGCACGCCCAAGGGCTTCGCGTGGAGCGATAGCATTGGGACGACAGGCTCCTACGTTCCCTACCAAAGCCTGGATCAAGGTCAGGCCGCCTTCATGCCGGACGCCCGTTGGGCAGTAACCAGGTTTCCCCCAACCCTATCCCGGGCCAACCATCGGCACAAAACCCAGCTTCTGAGCCTCTCCGCTGAAGCGAACGAGCGATGACCATGTCGCAAGGGGGATGCCTTGCCACTCAGGTGTTGATAAAAACCCATCACCTCGTCTGCATGGAGAGCTTTCCCTGTATTCACGATGGAGAAAATATCGAGCTCGGCACAGTACCAAGGGTCGTCTACCACCGCGCGCGCAGTGCAGGATCTTCGCTTGCTCCAGTGCAATACTTTATTATTAGCCAATGGCCCCGGTTTTGGCTTCTAGTTGCTGAGCAGCATACAACTAAATTTTTTCAGTGATGGTCTTTGGATTTTATAAATCAATGGCTTATGTGTAAAACACGATAAAACTTTATTATTTTAATACAACTAGAGCAAATAGAGTTCGTCGGATCCGAATAAAGTTTGTCGGAGTTTGATGAGAATGAAGGGGCCGTTGGCCCCTTCATCGTTTCAAGGTCCTATAGAGGGCGCGAAAGAGTGGGAAGCGGCAGCTCGTTATTTGCACTTCGGGGGTGTAGGAGCGTTGACCTTGGTGCAAATGCTGTCTTGAACAGCTTCCATGTACACACCAGTCTCCCGATAGATTTGCGTAAAGATGGGTCCTAGGTCGGTCTGAAGCCTCGCTACCGTGGTGAACGGCCGCTGCGCGGCGTTGTCGGGGAGTGTCTTGGCAATTGGTTGCAACGCTTCAGCAATGCGCCTCAGCCGTTGCTCGACTGGCGGGTGTGTGAGCGACTTGAGCGGGTGATAGATGCTGCCTTTCGTCCTGGTCAGCACGTCACACACGAACTTCCTTGCGTTCGCATCCACTTTTTTCGCGGGTGTAGGGAACTCCGTGGGGACGAACGTTTTGTGCACCTCGGGCTGGCTCATGAACTCTCGCTTGAGCGTCGCCTTCATCCAGGTGTCGGAGGCGAGCGCCAGTTGGTCGATGTTCCAGTAAAGCGAGCCTCGGTCTGAGAACAGTGACTCTCGGTACGGTGCTTGTGCCAGAGTCCGCGTGAGTACCTCAACGGCGATGGTATCGGCCTCGTCTTCTTTTCGGGTCGATGCAGGGTCGCATGAAGTCTGCAGGTCCTGCAGCTTGCTAGCTTGGTCGCGCGTGAGGTCTATGCGTTCGGCTCTGCCCGTGTACTCACCCACGCGCCGCTGGTAGAGGTGACCGAGTTCGTGAGAGAGAACGTACAAAAGTGCTGGGTTCGCGCCGTCCGTCTTCTGACCCACGTCGCCGAAGATGCGGATGGCATTGACCGAGCAACGAATTTCCAGTCGGTCCCCGGCAACGAGGATGCAACCGCCGCGAACGCTGATGGGGTCGAGTGGTTGGTCGCTCTTGAAGGTCCCGTTGGAGCACCCCTGTTGGGAGACTGTGCCATCGTTCGCGTCCGTAACGATGTAGGCGACCAAGGTGCTCTTACCTGCGCCAGCACGTTCATTGACCTTGACGTCATCAAAGGGCAAAGGCTTGCCAATTTCTCGAAATGCGGCCGCCGCACGGGCAAGGGTGCTCTGAACTAGCGCCTTCTCTGCGTCGTCCAGGCGGCACGTCGGCACTTCAGCAGGGGCCGCGAATGTGGCTGCCGTGGCCATAGAAAGCGCTAGCGTGCACAGGTATCTACCGAGAAGTTGGCGCAGGGCAATCATCAAGCGTCTCAAGGCGTGTCCACGCCCCGCCTATCGACGAGAACATCCAATGCGACAGCTTCACCATTCACCTCTTTGAGCAGGGGCCACTGCTTGAAGGCGTCATTCAGCAACTGCAGTGATGCCTCACGCGCCAGGTAGACCGCAATCTTGTACTGGCTGGTGTTCTGCAAATTTGCAACGACTACTTTGCCGCTCTTTGTGGTGGCGGTGTCCTTGGCGAGGTTGCCGTGAGAGATGGTTCCACTCGGACACTTTTGGGGAGCTCCCCAGAATACGAAGCCGGAAATCAAGCCGGCTTGTTGAAGTTCCTTGATGCGCGTCCGACCTTCGGCACGCCATGGGACGAGCACGGGGATGTCGGTGACCTTCTTTGCCTTCAGAGCATGCAGTTCAACGTAGTTGGTGTGAGCGTAAAAATCCTGCGTGCCGTGCAGTGCTTGGCCAAGTGAGAAAAACGCCTTCAGGATGGCAGCCTCCATGGCCGTCTTGTCACCGCCATTCTTGGCCTTCGTGGCCGCATCGACGTGCTTCGCTGTCTCGTCAAGGAGTTCAGTGATGTATGCGGCCGCGCTGTCGAAATCGCAGTTGTCGAAGTGGGCCTTGGACTCGAACTGGTGGTACGTGTCCTGCAGGTAGAGAGCCTTGCGCAGTTCGCTGATGTAGGGGTTGTTGAGTAACCCCTCTAGTACCTTCTTATGCGTTATCGTGTCGAACGGTTGGTCGCAGTTGACGCAAAGCACTGGTGGCTTGACCTCACGAAGATCGGGCACCTCAGCAGGGGGAGGCGGCGGCTTAACGCCGCTGGAGGGCGCTGAAGCGGGGGTGGCTTTTGTGGCCGCAGAGGCGGATGCACTGGAATCATGTACGGCGCCGCTGGCAAGTATTGCAGCTGCTGCAAGAAAAGCGGATGGCCTCAGGCGCATGTGATCCTCCTTAATGCGCATTGTGGATGGCGCGCATTGCGCCCGCATTCGCGGGCGTGCCAACATGTTGCATGCAAGTAGGACGCTATTCAATAGGGGGCAAGCGCGTAGTTGCCGCTCCGGGCTGCTGGATGGTCTTGCTCATTATCACGCTGGGGCTGGCAGCGGATGCCTCCTTCGGCGGCGACGCGTCAGCCGCGGCTTCAGACCCAGTGCAGGAGCGGGGCTTACAGCATGCTCAAACAGGGCTAGAACTCGTCGAGAAGGCGGTCGCTAGTACGAACCTTGTAGCTCGCGGTACGGGAATGAGGCTTGTGATGTCGGCGCAAGGCGGCAAGCTGAACTCAAGGACGAGCCCCACTGATATCCCCGTCTACCTTGTGAAGGCGCCCCCTATGGCGCGGACCACTCCAGCAGCGGTGCCCAAAGGCTGCAGATGCCTCTTCGTGAACCCGGACGTGTTCAACGCGTTCATCAGAGAGCAATCAACCGGAGACGGGCGGTTGGGTCTTAACGCAAGGTACGTGTTGACGTTCATGCTCCTGCACGAGGTGGGCCATCTCGCCAAGAAAACAACTGGCGCTGAGTTCGAGGATGGGAATTTGTCCGAACTGAACATTGACCCGAGCCTCGCCAAAGCCAGTGAGGAGGATGCCGACGAGTTTGCTGCGGACCTAATAAAGGCGCTGATGCAGCGCAAGAAGGCGTCGGATGAGACTTTGGAGGCGACTGCGGTGTCAATGGAACTCAGCAAGCTGAGTTGGAACATGCAGGCCTACCGAACGCTAGACCAATTTGGGGCACTGGCGGTCGGCAAGCCCGAAGTGTTCTTCGACAAGAACCTGTCGCACCCAAACTTGCATTGGCGGGTGCTACGGATGAATCACCTGATTCAAGGGAGCAGCGACACCAAGATGCTGTTGGACACCTTCGAGGACGCTCGGCGTCGTGGGGCGAACCCCGAACCCCTCTACGACCCGTCGAAGAAATAGGGCGCCGAACATCGGTCTGCTCGAGACGAGCATCGAAATACCTGCGTAAGCCCCTGACCGCAGAAGAGGTCTAGCCTTCTCTGAGACTTTTGACGGGGCTTTATTTGCAGCCGAGCAAACACCACCGTCCGTTTGAGGATCTCTGACGGACTTTTGCGCAGTGCACACATCTCGAAAAATCAACAACTTACTAGCTCAGATCCCGACGGACTTTGTTTGTCGGAGTCATCAGGGGTTCTTGTTCTGATTAATTGAAGTCGAAAATTCCAAGTGCCCTTGATGCGCCCGGTGTTCCCGGGCGCATTTGTTTTTACAGGCTTGGCACGTACTTGAGGTCGGCTGACCTTACGTTGATGGCGCGCAATGGCCGCATGTGTCATCAGCGCTGGGGAGTCACCCGCCCACCCTTGTGGCTAATCCAGCCTAACCGGATAAACCCGCCACATTGGCCCGCGCCACGTGCAGTTTTTTGTAGCTGTCGATCAGGCGCTGGTGCCGGTCGAGCCCTTCCAGTTTCATGCTCGTTGGCGTCAGGCCGACGAAGCGCACGCTGCCGTCCACCGACCCCATCACCGCGTCCATTCGCGGGTTGCCAAACATGCGGCGGAAATTGGCCTCGTAATTGTCCAGTTCCAGCTCGTCGTCCAGCAGTACCTCCAGCACCACATTCAAGGCCTGATAAAACAATCCGCGCTCGACCGTGTTTTCGTTGTATTGCAGAAAGGCTTCCACCTGTTCTTTCGCCGCTTCAAATTGCTTCAAGGCGAGATTGATCAGCAGCTTCAATTCCAGAATCGTCAGCTGCCCCCATGCCGTATTTTCGTCAAACTCGATGCCGATCAAGGTGATGATGTCCATGTAATCATCGAGTTCGCTGTCTTCCAGGCGTTCAAGCAGCGCTTCCAGGCTGGCGTCGTCGAGGCGATGCAGGTTCAGGATGTCGTCGCGGAATAGCAGGGCTTTATTGGTGTTGTCCCAGATCAGGTCTTCCACCGGATAAATTTCCGAATAACCCGGCACCAGGATGCGGCAGGCCGTTGCGCCCAATTGGTCATACACCGCCATGTACACTTCCTTGCCCATGTCTTCGAGAATGCCGAACAAGGTGGCGGCCTCAATGGCATTGGAGTTTTCGCCGTGGCCAGAAAAATCCCACTCGACAAATTCGTAATCGGCCTTGGCACTGAAGAAGCGCCACGACACCACGCCGCTGGAATCGATGAAGTGTTCAACGAAGTTATTCGGCTCGGTGACGGCGTTACTTTCGAAGGTGGGTCGAGGTAAATCGTTCAGGCCTTCAAAACTGCGCCCCTGCAGCAGTTCGGTAAGACTGCGCTCCAGCGCCACTTCCAGGCTTGGATGCGCCCCAAACGAGGCAAACACACCGCCGGTTCGCGGGTTCATCAAGGTGACGCACATTACCGGAAACTCCCCGCCCAGCGACGCATCCTTCACCAGCACCGGAAAGCCCTGCTTTTCCAGCGCATCGATGCCGGCCAGAATGCCGGGATATTTTGCCAGCACTTCGGGCGGCACATCGGGCAGTGCCAATTCGCCTTCCAGAATTTCGCGTTTTACCGCCCGCTCGAAAATTTCCGACAGGCATTGCACCTGTGCTTCTGCCAGCGTATTGCCGGCGCTCATGCCATTGCTGAGAAAAAGATTGTCGATCAGGTTGGACGGAAAATACACCACTGCGCCGTCCGACTGACGCACATACGGCAGCGAACAGATGCCACGCTGCACATTGCCGGAATTGGTGTCGTACAAATGCGAGCCACGTAATTCGCCGTCGGGGTTGTAAATCCGCAGACAGTATTCATCGAGAATCCCGGCTGGCAGCGTATCTTTGCGGCCAGGCTTGAACCAGCGCTCATCCGGGTAATGCACGAACGCCGCGTTGGCAATGTCTTCCCCCCAAAACTGGTCGTTGTAGAAATGATTGCAATTCAGGCGCTCGATATATTCGCCCAGGGCCGACGCCAGCGCGCTTTCCTTGGTGGCGCCCTTGCCATTGGTAAAACACATCGGCGAGTGCGCATCGCGAATGTGCAGCGACCACACATTGGGAACCAGATTGCGCCATGAAGCGATTTCAATCTTGATGCCCAGGCCCGCCAAAACCGCCGACATCTTGGCGATGGTCTGCTCCAGCGGCAGATCCTTTCCCAGAATATAGGTGCGTGCGTCCGAATCCGGATTCAGCGTCAGCAAGGCCTGCGCATCGGCATCCAGATTTTCCACTTCCTCAATGACAAACTCGGGCCCGGTTTGCACCACCTTTTTCACGGTGCAACGCTCGATGGAGCGCAGGATGCCCTGTCTGTCCTTGGCGGAGATATCTTCCGGCAACTCGACCTGAATCTTGAAAATCTGTTTGTAGCGGTTTTCCGGATCAACAATATTGTTCTGCGACAGGCGGATGTTGTCGGTAGGGATATTGCGGGTTTCGCAGTACAACTTCACAAAGTAAGCCGCACACAAAGCCGACGAAGCCAGAAAGTAATCGAACGGACCCGGCGCCGAGCCATCGCCCTTATAGCGGATAGGCTGATCGGCGATTACCGTGAAGTCATCGAATTTGGCTTCAAGACGAAGCTTGTCGAGAAAGTTGACCTTGATTTCCATGGGGGAATCCTGAAGTGGCGTTCAAAACGAATTGGCCGCCATTATCGCTGTTTTCCTGTTGGAACAGCCGTGCTTCTCAGCCGTTCGAAATCGATGCAATTGTAATGCTGGCAAAAGAGCATGCCTTCCTCAAGATTTCGAAAGGCCAAAAGTTCGCAGCGTGTCCTGATGTCGTTGAAACCCCAGGAAGATATCGGCGCCGAAATTCACAAGGCTGATCAGCACTTCCGTGTCGAGGCGGGTTCCGGCGAGGCCGTGCTGAATGGAGCCCGGACGCCGATTCAAGCCGGCTTCGCGGGTCTCGTCCCGGTGGAGTCACTCACAACGTAATCAACACCGGCTCCGTGCCGCTGAAACTTTATACGCTTTATGTCCTCCCAATCACAGGGATGGCGTCATCCACGAGATTCGAGGCGGAGAGTGGCCCTCAAGGAAATTGAAGCTCACTCTGGATTGCAAAAAGAAGCACCACGACTGTCGGAGACAGGAATGATCCAATCAGACATGGGCGTCGTCGGCCTGGGCGTGATGGGTGCCAACCTGGCGCTCAACCTGAGTGACAAGGGTTTCCGCCTGAGCGTTTACAACCGTACGGGCGCGGTTGCTTCGGAATTCATCCGTGCCCATGGGCAAGGGCGTGCCATCGCCGTGGCCGATGATCTCGAGGGCCTGGTCAGCCAGCTTGGCTCGCCCCGCGTGATTCTGGTGATGGTGACTGCCGGTCGCGCCGTCGAGGGTGTGATCGAGCAATTGCTGCCGTTGCTTGAAGCGGGGGACATCCTGATTGACGGGGGCAACTCCAATTACCAGGACACCGACCGCCGCTGGCGGGCGCTTGCCGCCAAGGGTATTCACTTTGTCGGCATGGGCGTTTCCGGCGGCGAGGACGGCGCCCGCTTCGGGCCGTCGCTGATGCCCGGTGGCGCTGCCGCGGCGTGGCCCGTTATCCGCGACATGTTCCAGGCCATCGCCGCCAAGGTTGATGGCATGCCGTGCTGCCAGTGGCTGGGCGAGGGCGGGGCCGGCCATTACGTGAAGATGATTCATAACGGCATCGAATACGGCGACATGCAATTGATCGCCGAAGTCTGCCACTTGATGCAGCACGCCCTTGGCCTTGATCACGACACAATGGCCGACTGCTTCGAGGCCTGGAATGGCGGTCGGCTGGAATCCTATCTCATTCAAATCACCGCCCGCATACTGCGTCAGCGAGACCGCGACGGCAGCCCGCTGGTCGACTCGATTCTCGACAAGGCAGGGCAAAAAGGAACCGGGGTCTGGACCGCGCAGGATGCCCTCGATAACGCCGTGCCGCTCACCCTGATCAGCGAAGCCGTCCATGCCCGCATGTTGTCGGCGCGCAAGTCTGAACGGGTTGCGGCGGCGGCGCTGCTCGGCAGCGTGCCGGCTGTCGTGCCCGAGCCGGACCGCGCGGTGTATCTCGATGCGCTGCACGATGCCTTGTACGCAGCAAAACTGGTCTCCTACACTCAGGGCTTCATGCTCATGCAGGCTGCCGCCGGGAAGAACGGCTGGGCCTTGCCGTTCGGTGATATTGCGCTGCTCTGGCGCGCCGGTTGCATCATCCGCAGCCGCTTTCTGGGTGACATCAAGAACAGTTTCGAGCGCCAGCCGGTGCCACTCAGCCTGCTGCAGGATCCGTTCTTTGCGGCCGAGCTCAGGTCCGCGCAAGCCGGTTGGCGCAAGGCGGTCATGCTTGCCGTCGGGCACGGCATAGCGGCACCGGCTCTGGGTTCGGCGCTGGCGTTTTACGACGGCTATCGCTGCGCCAGGGGTTCGGCAAACATCATTCAGGCACAACGGGATTTCTTCGGGGCTCATGCGTACCAGCGTATCGACCGCGACGAGACGACGCGTTTCCACACCCGCTGGATGGGCGATGGGGTCGAGGAGCCGTTGCCATGAGTTGCGCCACCGAATCGCATGCCTACGTGATCTTCGGAGCGACGGGCAACCTGGCGATGGCCAAACTCCTGCCTGCCCTGTTCCAGTTGCACTGCCTTGGGCGGCTGGCGCCTGACGTCCGTATTCTCGGCTGTGGCCGAACACCTTTTACCCAGGAGGCCTGGCGGCGCGAGGTGCGCGAACATCTGCCAGCCTCAGACCCCGGGCCGCTGGAGAGCTTTCTCCAGCGCCTCGACTATCTCACTGGCCGGCTTGAAGATGCCGCGTTCTACCAGGCGCTGGACGTCTGGATCGGGGCCGGCGAATGCGCCAACAACGTGATTTTCTATCTCTCGGTCAGCCCCGAGTTATACGTGCCGATCACCGTCGGGCTGGTAGAGGCCGGTTTGCTGGCAGAGCGTGCCGGCTGGCGCCGGATGGTGATCGAAAAACCTTTCGGCCACGACCTGCAATCGGCCCGCGACTTGCAGCACGAACTCAATCTGCGCCTCAAGGAAGAGCAGATTTACCGCATCGATCATTACGTCGGCAAGGAGTCCGTGCAGAACCTGCTGGTCTTGCGGTTTGCCAACATGATTCTGGAACCCCTGTGGAACCGGCATTACATCGACCAGGTTCAGATCACGCACGCGGAGACCATCGGCGTGAACGGCCGGGCCAGCTACTACGATCGGCATGGCGGGGCGACGCGCGACATGATCCAGAGCCACCTGCTGCAGGTTCTCGCCTTGCTGGCAATGGAGCCCCCGGTATCGCTGGAGGCCGAATCCCTGCGCGATGAAAAGGTCAAGGTGCTGCACTCGATTCGCCCTCTCGACCCGCCGCAACTGGCCCGTCATGCGGTGCGCGCGCAGTACGCCGGCTATCAGCAGGAAGCCGGCGTCGCCGCTGGCAGCCACACAGAAACCTATGCCGCGCTCAAGCTCTATGTGGACAACTGGCGCTGGCATGACGTGCCCTTCTACCTGCGCACCGGCAAGCGCCTCAAGGAGCGGCGTTCAATGGTCGCCGTCCGTTTTCGTGAGCCACCGATACAGCTCTTTCAGGGGGCGGGTGTCTCCGCCGCCTATCCCAACTGGTTGCTGATCGGGATCCAGCCGGACGACGTGGTGCAGATGGAAATATCCGCCAAGGTGCCCGGCGAGGAAACCCGGACCCGCCAGATATCGATGGATGCGTCGGTCGGCAATCCCGGCGAGCGCAAGGCCGAAGCTTACGAAGCGTTGCTGATGGACGTCATTCAGGGCGATCGCTCCCTCTTTCTGCGCTATGACGAAGTCAAGGCCGCGTGGAATGTCGTCGATCCTTTCATGCACGGCTGGGCCGATGACGAGCGCCCGCCCTTGCAGTATCCGGTTGGCAGTTGGGGGCCGAAAGCGGCGGACCAGATATTCGGCCAGGCGGATCGGGAATGGCGACAGACGCTGCGCTGCGATGACAAACCCGGGGGCAAATGCTGATGCTGCCGGCTAACTGCAAAGTGTTGGAAAGTCCGGAAGATGTCGCGGGGCAGGCCTGCCGTATTGTCATTGCCGAAGCCGAGGCTGCGATCCATGAGCGCCGGATGTTCCGGATTGTTCTGGCCGGTGGCCGCACGCCGCAACGGACCTATCAAATGCTGGCCGGGATGGTGCAGGACTGGAGCGCCTGGGAAATCTTCTGGAGTGACGAACGCTGCCTGCCCTCCGACCACGCCGGACGAAACTCACGCATGGCGCAGGATGCCTGGCTTTCCCAGGTGGCAATACCGGCCGGGCAGATTCACCCTATTCCGGCCGAGCTCGGTGCAACCCTTGCGGCGGCCGAATATGCAAAACTGGTTCTCGACCGGCAGCCCTTCGATCTGCTGCTGCTCGGCATGGGCGAGGACGGGCACACTGCCAGTCTGTTTTCGACTAGCGGCGATCCCGTCGCCCCGGTAATTGCCGTGCACGGTGCGCCGAAGCCACCTGGCGAGCGCGTCAGTTTGAACTTTGAGACATTGCGCGCCTGCCGCAAGCAACTGGTATTGATCACCGGCGCCGAAAAATCCCCCGCTTTGTTCGCCTGGCAGCACGGCGCCAGTCTTCCCATCGCCCATGCCGTGCGTAACGACGCCTGCCTGCTGGTCGATTCCGAAGCCGGGCGGTCAACGAATTTCGCTGTACCCGGCCATTATTAACCCGGCCCTTTGATTCCCTTGCCACCGTTCGCGCTGAGCGTGTGGTCGCCATTCAATGACCGGGTTGATGAGTCCTCCCACAGTCTGCCGCGCCGCCTCTGCCTTTCGACAAGTTAATAATGGCCGGGTCAATAGCGCAGCGTAAGCCGACATTCCCCATGCAATAGCGACGCGCGATTGTTTCTGGTGGCTCTTTCTTCTTCGCTCGTGTGACGGATCGCCGCCGTCAATGTCCTGCGCAATGCCTTCCGATCCGTTCGCCAATTGCGTCCGGTCAAAATCGATGGGCAATTGCTGGGCATCTCCGATCATCTTCAGTGCATCTGGACTTTACCGTCTGATCAAACCTGGATTGGGGGCGCGATTCGATGTGCTTCGACGGCATCGGACATGAGCAGGGCCGATGCGTGATGTCGGGTTACGCTGCGCTAATCCGTACCTACTTACTGTTCTGCGCGGCCACGTCCGGGAGGTTTGCGGAGTGTTGCGCTGAACGAGGCTCAGGCAAGCTGAAGCTCATCCGTCAGCCGTGCTTCGGCAACAATCCAGTCGATCAAGGCCTGGGTTTCTTTCGAAGGGGTCGGGCTGCGCTGGAGCAGGCAGAAAACCTTGTTCGACCTGGGGCCGGGGTGGGGTGTCGGCAGCGCCACAAGGCGGCCGTCGGTAAGCATCGGGCGGATGAACTGGCTGCGCCCAAGTGCAATGCCCTGGCCGGCAATGGTGGCGTGGATCATCTGGTCGAAGAGATTGAAGCGGATGACGCCCTTTGGTTTGACGCCGGACCAGCCCTGCATGTCCAGCCAGCTTTCCCAGTTCCACCAGGGAGAGTGGTCGCCTTCGAATTCGAGCAGAACCGAGCGGGCGATGATTGAAGGGTCGTCCAGTCGGGCAATGCCGAGGCTGGGGTGGGCCACCGGGAAGACCGTCTCGCCAAAAAGCCGGCGGGCGCCGGCGGGCATGCTGTCCCCGGCGCAGTAGCGGATTGCGATGTCCAGCCCCTCCTGGCGCAGGTCGACGATGTTGTTGTTGGCCGACAGGCGCACTTCGACCTGGGGGTGCTGCTGCTGAAAGCTCGGCAGGCGCGGCAGCAGCCACAGGCCGACAAACGAAATGCTGGCCGTCACGGTAACCGGGCGGTGGACCAGACTGGCCTGCAGGGCGCCGACGGCCTCCTGGAGCTGTTGCATTGCGCTGTCGGCACTCAGGAACAGCCGCTCACCTTCGGGCGTGAAGTGGATGGAGCGGTGCGCCCGTTCAAACAGCTTGATGCCCAGGGCGGATTCCAGCCCGTGGATCTGCCGGCTGACCGCCGACTGGGTCAGGAACAGATCCTGGGCGGCGAGGGTGATGCTCATGCGTCGGCCCACGGCGACAAAGCCGCGCAAAAGGTCAATCGACGGGATTCTGGCGAGTGGCGTTGACATTCTCTCTACTCATGTGAAGGGCCGAAAAACTCGGTTGTGCGGCGCCAATCCATGAATTCTAATGCAGGTCATTCCCCCTCCCCGGAGACTTGAGACATGGCCCACATTTCCGATCCCCACTTCGCCGAGCGTGTCCGCGCCAGTTTTGAGCGGCAAAACGCGATGCACCTCATCCAGGCCAGCTTGCCGGTGGTGGAGCAGGGCCGCACCGAAATTCACCTGCCCCACTGGCAGGGCGTCGAGCAGCAGCACGGTTTTGTGCATGGGGGCGTGGTCGGCATGATTGCCGATTCGGCGGCCGGTTATGCGGCCATGACCATGGTGCCGGCCAGCGCCTCGGTGCTCACCGTGGAATTCAAGATGAACCTGATGGCGCCGGCCGATGGTGAAAAGCTCATCGCCCGGGGCGAGGTGCTGCGCTCCGGACGGACGCTGATCGTCACCAAAGCCGAGGTTTTTGCGGTCAAGGACGGCAAGGAATCGCTGTGTGCGCTGATGCAGCAAACCATCATGGTCATGCATGGCAAGGTCGAAAAGTAGAAAGCCATGATCGACCTTTACAGCTGGCCCGCGCCCAACGGGCACAAGGTGCAGATCCTGGTGGAGGAGCTGGGCATTCCCTATCGGCTCATTCCCATCGACATCACCCAGGGCGCGCAGCGCGAGGCCGGCTACCGGGCCATCAACCCCAACGCCAGGATTCCGGCCATCGTCGATCACGCGCCGGTGGATGGCGGCGCGCCCGTCACGGTGTTCGAGAGCGGGGCGGTGATGCTTTATCTGGCCGAGAAGGAAAAGCGTTTTATTCCGGCCGACCCGCGCCAGCGCATCGAAGTGCTGCAATGGCTGTTCTGGCAGGTGGGCGGGCTCGGGCCGATGATGGGGCAGGCCCAGCATTTCTTCCGCTACGCGCCCCAGCCGCTGCCCTACGCCATCGAGCGCTATCAACACGAAACGCGGCGGCTGCTCAAGGTGCTCGATCAGCGCCTGGCTGGCCGCGACTACATCGGCGGCGAATACTCGATTGCCGACATGGCCTGCTTTCCGTGGGTCCGCATCCACAAGCTCACCGGCGTGGCCCTCGACGATTTTGCCAAGGTGCAGGCCTGGTACGGGCGCGTGCGCAGCCGGCCGGCGGTTGGGCGGGGCGTGGATCTGCTGCGCGAGCGCTGGGTCGATGTGGCCACCTCGGCCGCGGCCAAACAGAATCTTTTCAAGGTGGAATGATCGCCCATGACTGAGCACGACACGCCGGGCGTGGACGCCTTCATCGACCTGCGCAGCCCCTATTCCTACCTCGCGCTCAAGCCTGCCCGGCGGCTGGCGGAGCACAGCGGCGTCGCGTTCGAGTGGTGGCCGTTCATCACCGATTTTCGGTCTGCGTATGGCGGCGAGGTTGAAGAGCGATCCGGCCGCGACATCGCCAAGGTCAAGTACCTGTACATGGATTGCCGCCGGCTGGCCAAGCTCCAGGGGCTGACGATCCGCTCCACCACCAAGCTGTGGGACGCCACCCTCGCCAGCCAGGCCGTGCTGTTCGCCAAGCGCCGGAATCGCCTGTGGGAATTCTGCGAGCCGATGCTGGCGGCCTTCTGGCGGCGGGAGTTCGACCTGGAATCCCCTGCGGCAATCGAGGCCGCCCTTGCCGTGGCCGGGCTGGACGCAGGCGACTGGCGCAGCTGGCGGGACACCCACGCCCAGGCCGAGCTGGCCGCCGCGCAGGCGAAGGCCGAAGCCCTCGGCGTGTTCGGCGCTCCCACCTTCGTCTATCGGGGGGAGCTGTTCTGGGGCAGCGACAGGGTGGATCTGCTCGCCGCCACCCTGGCCTCCGCAACGTCTCCATCCTTCTGACAGGCAAGCCATGTTCCGTTCTCTGCGCAGCCCCGGGGCCCTGCTCACCACCTTGCTGGCCGCCGGCATCCTGGCGATCACGATGGGCACACGCCAGTCGCTCGGGCTGTTCGTCAGCCCGCTCAACAGCGCGACCGGTCTGGGCATTGCCACCATCAGCCTTGCCATGGCGATCGGCCAGTTCACCTGGGGCGCGATCCAGCCGGTGGCGGGCGCGGTGGCCGATCACTACGGGCCCCGCCCGGTGCTGCTGGCCGCCGTGATCTTGCTGGCCCTGGGCTGTGCGGTCACCCCGTTCATGGATTCGGGTTTCGGCCTTGCCGTGGCTATCGGCCTGATGACCCAGGTCGGCGCCGGGGCGGCCAGCTTCTCGGTGCTGATCGGCGCCGCCGCCCGGCGGCTGCCCGTCGAGGCACGCGGCACCGCGTCGGGCGTCATCAACGCCGGGGGCTCCTTTGGCCAGTTCCTGTTCGCGCCCATCCTGCAAAAGCTCATCCAGACCGTCGGCTGGGTCAATGCCATGTGGGCCATGGCCTTGATGGCGCTGACCGCGCTGCCGCTGGTGGGGCGGCTGACCCGCCCGGTGACGACACCGCCGCCGACCCATGCCGAAGCGGAGCAGGGGCTGATGCAGGCGATCCGGGGCGCGCTGGTCGATCGCAGCTACCTGCTTCTGCACCTGGGCTTTTTTACCTGCGGCTTTCACATCGCCTTTCTCGTCACCCATCTGCCGGGCGAGGTGGACCTGTGCGGCCTGCCGCCTGCCGTCGCCAGCTGGTCCCTCGCCATCATCGGGCTGGCGAATCTCTTCGGCAGCCTCTACGCGGGTTCCTGCGTGTCCCGCTACCGCAGCAAGTACGTGCTGGCGGTGATGTACGGCTCCCGCGTGCTGCTGATCGGCGGCTATCTGCTCCTGCCGTCCTCGGCGCTGACCTTTTACGTGTTCGCCGCCGGTCTCGGCTTTACCTGGCTCGCCACCGTGCCGCCTACCGCCGCCCTTGTGAGCAAGCTCTTTGGGGTGCGCTACCTCGGCACGCTGTTCGGCCTTACCTTGCTGTCCCACCAGATCGGCGGTTTTCTCGGCGCCTGGCTGGGTGGCCTGGCGGTGGTGGAGTTCGGCAATTACAGCTGGATGTGGTACGCCGACATGGCCCTGGCCGCCATGGCTGCGGTGATCAATCTGCCGATTCGCGAAGCCCGGATCGAGCGCTCGTTGGTCGGACTTCAGCCCGACTAAGCCCGCCTTGAGCACTTCAGAACCAGGGCTGTTGTGCCTTTGTGGGGGCGACTTCAGTCGCCCCCACAAAACGCCGGCATTGCGCAGGGCGCAGCGTCGGATAGATGCATTTCCACACACAACGCTGACAGCACCAAAAAAAATCCGGAACCCCAAGCGGGTTCCGGATTTCTTGATTGCCGCGCCGGCGCGCTCAGCGTGTCAGTCGTGTCGATCCAGCACCGCGTCGAGCGCGGCCTTCAACTGGCTTTGCGCGTCGGCGTCATCCCACACCGCGTCGCTCTGGCGCCAGGCGATGTAGCCGTCCGGGCGTACCAGCAGGGCGCCGGCTTCGTGGATTTCGCGCACCCGCTGCCAGGCGCAGTAGGGGTCGAGGCTGCCTTTTTCGCCGGTGACCACGATGCGCAGCCAGGGCAGTTCCATGCCGCGCGCCGCGCGTACCCAGGCCTGCCCGGCGATGCCGGTGACGAGGGAGAACTTGCCCTTGCCGGTGACATCCAGCGTGGAGACGCGCACGCCGCGCTCATTGACCAGCCAGGCGTGGGGAATCTTGGCGCCGGGGCGGGTCGTGGCCTGCAGGTAGAGCTGGCGATCGCGCTGCCACACCTCCTCGCCGGCCGCCGGGTCGGGCGCGACGGCGGTGGATTCGTAGCGCTGGTTCAGCTCCACGCCCTGGGCATTGAACTCGGTGTTCTTCAGCTCCAGCGCCTCCTGCAGCGCCTGGCGGGTTTTAACACCCTCCGGCGTGGGTGCGCGAAGGCGGGCGAGGCCGGCGGCCACCGGGTTTTCACCGCCCTCGGCGCGGAAGCAGGCGTTGAGCGGCGCGTAGTCCTGGCGCGACTGGTTGGCACGCGCCACGATCTGCTTGCCAACCGGTGCCCGCTCGTCGCTGTACGACTCCAGCAGGCCAGGGCCGGCGTAGCCCTTGACCACGAAAGCCAGCTTCCAGGCCAGGTTGAAGGCGTCCTGCATGCAGGTGTTGGAGCCCAGCCCGCTCGACGGCGGGTGGCGGTGCACCGCGTCGCCGCCGCAAAACACGCGGCCGCTGGAGTAATGGGTGGCGTGCTGCTGGTTCACATACCAGGTGGAGCTGCGCACAAGCTCCACCTCCAGGTTCGGGTCGCCCACCAGGGTGCGGATCTTGCCGGTCACGGTTGCGTCCGACAGGTCGGGTTCGCCGTCGGTCATGTTGAAGCCCCAGCCGGCAATCCACTGGTCCCACGGTCGCACGGCCCGCAGCAGGCCCATGCCGATCTCGCCAAAACCGGCCGCCGGCGTGACGACCCAATGCAGGATCGCCGGCCGGTGGGCCACGTAGCGGCTGAGGTCGGCGTTGAAAACCACGTAGGCGGTGCCGGCGCGTGCCAGCTGGCCGACCAGCGGCAGGCCGATGTCGTCGGCAATCTTTGAGCGGGCCCCGTCGGCGCCAACCAGGTAGCGGGCGCGCAACGTGTATTCGCGGCCCGAGAGGCGGTCTTTCAGGCTCACCGTGACGCCGTCGGCGTCCTGTTCGTGCCCGAGGTACTCGGTGTTGAACGCGAGCGTGGTGCCGCGTTCGGCCGCGTTCTTCACCAGCAGCGGCTCCATCAGCGGCTGGGTAAGGTCGAGCAGCGGGCAGGGGCTGCCCTGCACGTAGTCGCCGTGGCGCTCGTCACCCGTGCCCCAGGTGCGCAGGCGGGCGATCTCCTCGCCGGCCAGGCTGGTGGTGAACAGGGTGTCGCCCATCTGGTCCCAGGCGGTGGCGTACTTGCGTACTTCATCTTCGATGCCCAGGTCGCGCAGCACTTCCATGGCGCGCTGGTTGGTGATGTGGGCGCGCGGCGTGTCGGCCAGCCAGTTCCACTTGGACACCATGTGCACGCGCACGCCGTAGGTGGCGAGCGCCAGCGCGGTGACGGCGCCGGTGGGGCCGGAGCCCACCACCAGCACGTCGGTGTCGAAATTTGTCGTCGTATTCATTGTTGTCTGCCTGTGTCGGTGCGCCGGCTTACTTGACCAGCTTCCAGTTGCCGTTGGCCACTTCGATCAGCACGGGGCTGGTCGGGGCGTAGCCGCCGTGGTTGGTGGGCGACATGGTGTAGGTGCCGTTGGCGCCAACCAGCTTCGAGGTCTTTTCCAGCGCGTCGCGCACGCCTTCGCGGAAGGCCGGGGTGCCGGGCCGGGCGGATTTCAGCGCGGTGGTGAAGGCGCCTTCGAGCATCAGCCAGCCGTCCCACGAGGCGCCGGCGAAGGTCGAGCGGGTGTTGGGGCCGTTCTTGGCTTCGACCGCGTGCACAAAGGCCAGGCCGACTTTCTTGTTCGGATGGCTGTCGGGCAGTTGTTCGGCCACCAGCACCGGCGCAACGGCCAGGCGCGCGCCTTCTACGGCCTTGCCGCCGACGCGCAGGAAATCCCGGTTGGCCACGGCGTGGGACTGGTAGATCGGGCCCTTGTAGCCGCGCTCGCGCAGCGTGGACTGGGGGAGCGCCGCCGGCGTGCCGGAGCCGCCGACAAACACTGCGTCCGGCTTGGGCGCAAGCACCTTGAGCGCCTGGCCGGTCACCGAGGTGTCGGTGCGGGCGAAGCGCTCGGTGGCCACGATCTTGATGCCGGCGGCTTCGGTGGTCTTGGTGAGGGCCTTCAGCAGCAACTCGCCCCACGAATCATTGAAGCCGACGAAGCCGACCGTCTTGATGCCCTTTTCCTTCATGTCGGCAACGGCGCGCCCAACCATGATTTCGGCGGTGGGTTCGACGCGGAAGGCCCACTTCTGCTTGTCTGCCGCGACTTCGATCGGGGCCGTCGACAGCAGCACGGTTTTTTCCTCGTTGGCGACATCGGCCATGGCGGTGCCGGAGGTGATCAGGTTGGGCCCCAGGATCACGTCGACCTTGTGCTCGCCGATCAGCTTGCGGGCGTTCTTCACCGCGTTGGTCGGGTCGGTGGCGTCGTCGAGGATGATGTAGTTGATCTTCTCGGCGCCCAGGGTTTGCGGCATCAGTTCGACGGCTTTTTTGGTTTCGGCGCCGAGGGAGGCGGCCGGGCCGGTCAGCGAGAACACGACGCCGACGTTGATGTCGGCCAGGGCGGAACCTCCGGCCACGGAAAGGGCGAGGGCGGCAACGGAAGTCTTGAGGCGGGTCTGCATGGTTTGTCTCCTGTTTTATGGGGCGCAGCTTGAGCTTGCATGCTAGCATGCAAGTAATAAAAAGCAAGAGGCCTTCACACTGACAGGATGTAAATTTCCGGTGGCCGTCCCTTTGGTTGCGGGTGCTAACATTCATCCCCGTTCTGCGATCGAATCTTCCACACAGCCCGACAGCATGGAAATGCCCCACAAAAAAGCCGTCATCTTTCAGGAGATCCTGCAGCGTCTGCTCGCCGGGCGTTATCGCTTCGGCGAGCGGATTTCGGTGAAGGACATCGGCGAGGAAACCGGCATCAGTCGGCAGCCCATCATGACGGCGCTCAACAGCCTGCAGGAGCGGGGCTTCGTGCGCATTACGGCCCAGGTCGGCTGCGAGGTGATCTCGCCGTCGGCCGACGAGGTGGAGGATTTCTACCGCATGTTTGCCGCGCTGGAAGGCGTGATTGCCGGGCTGGCCGCCACCCGCGCGAACGCCTTTGAGCTGGCCGCGTTGCGCGAGATCAACAGCCAGCTCGATGCGCCGGGGCCCGACGCGGCGAGCCCCGAAGCGTACCGGCGCATCAACGTGCAGTTTCACCGGCAGCTGCACCAGATGGCGCATTCGCCGCTGATCTGCAACCGTCAGCTGGCCAACTTCGAATTGTCGGATTTCTTCATCGTGCAAAGCTGCGGCTTTGCGGCGCACCTGCAGCGGGTGGTCGATGAGCACGACGGGGTGATCGAGGCCATCGCCTCCGGCGACCCCCGGCGGGCCGACGCGGCCGCGCAGGCCCACATTCTCAGCGTGTCGGCGAGCGTGGTCGGCTACCTGCGCGGGTTGGCCGGGAAATCATGAACTTTCAATCCGGTGTTGCACTTCAGGCTTGAAACCGCCGTTTCCGTCCAGACCTCAATTGCGCAGCAATCCCACCGCTGCCGCTCTAAAGTTTCCGCCCGACGGCCCCGCCAGATACCTTCCCTTGCTCAGTGGGACGGCGCCAGAAAATTGCCCTACCGTGCAATTGGCTCTATTTTCATGGAATCGATCAGGCGAAGGAACGCGGTTTGCATGCGGGCATGGGTTTCCGGGTGTTTGAGTGACTCCTGATTGGCTCCAAGTCCGAGCATGAACGTATAGCCTGTTTCTCCGACAGGAAGCATCCAGTATTGATAGGGGCCACTGGACCCGCCGTTATTCGGTTGCGGCTCCAGCTGAAACTCCAGGACTGTCCAGTCCAGTGTGCCACGGCGTTGTCGGC
>Ga0209175_10000115_pt1 | contig 55051 bp, 47 predicted proteins | sample JI91814C2DNA_FD_187506 | JGI IMG/M metagenome (GOLD analysis project Ga0209175, IMG submission 187506) | Wastewater effluent complex algal communities from Wisconsin, to seasonally profile nutrient transformation and Carbon sequestration -... | ecosystem: Engineered > WWTP > Effluent > Algae...
AAATGGAAGCTATAAAGGAGCAGAATAAATCGAGGAAGGAACTCAGAAATAAAATGAAAGAAGCCTTAGAAATACAGAAACAAATTGATGCTTATCAAGCCCAAGAATTTCTCTATCAGGAGTCAACGCCCTTTGAACATTTAAAATATTGGTCAGCCTTTATTTGTCAAGGTTTGCCATAAACCTGATTATTTAATGATAACTGTAGGGGCGGGTTCGCCGATATCTATGCCACCAAACAGATATGCTATAAAACCCGCCCCCACACGATCGCGATCGCGGTTGAGGGCGGGTTTATTGAGGTTATTTGTGGGTGGTCAAAATTTGGGTGAACCCGCCCCTACAGGTGACTTTATTTGTCAAGGTTTGCCATAAACCTGATAAACCTCAGAAACCGGGTTTCTTTTCCTGATAAGAAACCCGGTTTCTCTCCTATATAAACCTGCCCCTGGTTTTTTTTGAAACCGCTCCTAAACGCAGATTAACGCAGATGGGATAAACACTGATATCAACCCGGTTTCTCACCCACCCGTTTCTGGGAACTTGTATCAAAAGATCGATCGCGCCCTTACAATAAATGAAGAGAAAACCCCAACCAAGTCTCAAATTAAAGAGCCCAATCATAGATTAATGATACAAGCCCCTAGTCCATCCTTAAATATCACCGCGTTTCCCCTCGCGGCCGTAGTGGGACAAGCCGCGATTAAATTAGCCCTATTATTAACCGCGATCGATCCTACCTTGGGAGGAGTCGTGATCGCGGGCCGTCGTGGTACCGCGAAGTCTATCATGGCGCGAGCCATTCATGCACTCCTTCCCCCCATTGAAATCGAAAAAGGTTCCTATTTTAATGCAGCACCAGAGGATGAGTCCGCCGAAACCGCGATTATTCCCACTCCCTTTATCCAAATCCCCCTCGGTGTCACAGAAGATCGACTCATTGGTTCTGTAGATGTTGAACAATCCGTCAAACAAGGAGAAACAGTATTTCAACCCGGAATATTAGCCCAAACTCATCGAGGAGTGCTCTACGTTGATGAACTCAATCTCCTTGACGATAATATCGCGAATCTCCTATTAACAGTCCTCACCGAAGGTTGTAACCGCGTCGAAAGAGAAGGAATCAGTGTCCAACATCCCTGTCAACCCATCTTTATCGCGACTTATAATCCCGAAGAAGGTACCCTACGCGAACATCTTTTAGATCGGATCGCGATCGCGCTTTCTGCGGATGCCGTCTTAGGATTAGACGAAAGAGTACAAGCCGTAGACTCCGTATTATCCTACTCCCAATCCCCCCAAGACTTTCTCAATCAATACGACGAAGACATCGACGGTCTTAAAACTCAAATTATCTTAGCGCGAGAATGGCTCAAAGATGTCACCATTAAACCAGAACAAATAAACTATCTCGTCCAAGAATCCCTTCGCGGAGGAGTGCAAGGGCATCGCGCCGATATTTTTGCCGTGCGAGTAGCCAAAGCCGCGGCCGCATTAGAAGGCCGCGCCGAAGTCAATGCCGACGACTTACGTCGTGCCGTGGAATTAGTAATAATCCCCCGCGCTACGGTTATTCAAACCCCACCGGAGGAAAATCCTCCCCCACCACCCCCTCCACCACCACCACAGGATCAGTCACCGGAAACGGAAGACGAGGAAGACGACGACGACGAAGAAGAAAACCCCGATCCTCCCGAAGAAGAAGAAACCAGCATCCCAGAAGAATTTATTTTCGATCCCGAAGGGGTAGTCTTAGATCCCACCGTGCTCTATTTTGCCCAAATGTCGAGAATGCGGGGCAAATCAGGAAGTCGCAGCACCATCTTTTCCGAAGATAGGGGGCGTTATATCAAACCCATTTTACCGAGAGGGAAAGTCAGACGCATCGCGGTAGATGCCACCCTACGCGCCGCGGCTCCTTATCAAAAGTCACGACGTTTACGCGAACCCAATCGTCGGGTTATAGTCGAACAGGGTGATATTCGCGCCAAACGGTTAGCGAGAAAAGCCGGAGCCTTAGTGGTATTTGTGGTGGACGCGTCAGGCTCAATGGCTTTAAACCGGATGCAATCAGCAAAAGGCGCGGTTTTACAATTATTAACAGAAGCCTATCAAAGTCGCGATCAAGTCTCTCTAATTCCCTTCCGAGGGGAACAAGCAGAGGTATTATTACCCCCTACTCGCTCGATCGCGTTAGCCCGAAAACGGTTAGAAAGACTCCCTTGTGGGGGAGGTTCCCCCCTAGCTCATGGCTTAACTCAAGCCGTGCGTGTCGGGATGAATGCACGACAGTCGGGTGATATTGGCCAAGTTGTGATTGTAGCCATTACCGACGGCCGGGGTAATATACCCTTAGCGCGATCGTTAGGTGAACCCATCGAAGAAGGGGTGAAACCCGATATCAAAGCCGAATTGTTAGAAATCGCGGCCAAAATTCGGGGTTTAGGGATGCAATTGTTAATGATAGATACCGAGAGCAAATTTATTTCCACGGGCTTTGCCAAAGAGTTAGCGAAAAATGCTGGCGGCAAATATTATCATTTACCCAAGGCGACGGATCAGGCGATCGCGGCTATGGCAAAAGGCGCGATCGCGTCGATTAAATCCTAGTTGTCATAAACCACCAAGGCACAAAGGCACAAAAGAGCCTTTGTGCTTGATCAAAAAACATCTCCATCCATCTGCGTTTATCTGCGTTTATCTGCGGTTAAAAAAAAAGCGATTAATGAACCACAAAGGCACAGAGGGCACAGAGGAAAGAGGAAAAAGAGCGCTATTTTTGGGGATTTACCCTTTGTGTATTTGTGGTTATTAATCAAAAAAAATCCCATCCATCTGCGTTATTGAGCGTTTAGGAGCAGTTTCAAAAAAAGCGCATCATCCTTCACTCGATAACTCTTTTTTCTCCGCGTCTAAAGGTAAAAATAAAATAGTTAACATCCCAGGAATCGTTGCCAACAAACTCATCAAAAAATAATTAACATAACCCATTTCTTGTTGAATAAATCCACTAAATAAACCCGGAATTAATACCCCCGCGGCCATAAAACCCGTGGTAATTGCATAATGAGATGCCTTATATTCTGGCCGCACGGTTCGCATCAGAAAAACCGTATAAGCTGCTACCCCTAAACCATAGGTAAATTGTTCAATGGAATTAACAACATAAGCCCATTGTAAACCCGGTTGTGATAAGGCTAACAACCAATAAAATATATTCGTTGTGTTTTGCATAATTGCCATTGGCCAGATCCATTTTTTTAACCCCTGTTTAGCAATGAGATAACCACCGATTAATCCACCTACTAACAAGGCTATTACGCCAAAGGTTCCCGATAATATTCCCATTTCTGATGTAGAAATTGCTAATCCGCCTTTCTCTATTTTATCCATGAGAAAAGGGGCTGACATTTTAATCGTTAAAGAATCTCCTAATCGGAAAAGTAAGACAAACGCGACAATCCAACCTATATGATCTTGAGTAAAATATGTCTTAAAGGATTCGATAAAATTAATTTTTTCGTGTCTTTCCCCTGAGGCGACTGATTCTTCTACTGTTGTTTGGGGATAGGGTAAATACCAACGCTGAAATACATAAATTCCTAAAAAGATGATCGCGCCTAAGAGAAACGCGATCGCCCATCCTAGTTGTAAAGGCTGAACTTCTAAATTTAATCCTAACAACGAAAGTTTAATGTTTTGATAGGTTTTTGTGCCATTTTCATTAATTAAATACTTATCCGCGATCGTACCCGCGAGAAAAACTAATCCACCACTGCCGACAATAACCGCACCTCGATAGGCGGTATTACGCACTCCCACAAATAAGGCTTGTAAATCGGGATTTAAGGTAATTAAATAAAAACCATCGATCGCGATATCATGGGTAGCGGATACAAACGCGATCAGACTCAAAATAATCAGGCAAATAGTAATAGGGTTAGGAAATAAAACCCCAAGGGCTAATCCCGCAAAAAGAATCGTACAGAAAATTTCACAAATTAAAATCCATTGGCGTTTGGTGGAATAGACATCAACAATAGGTCCCCATAAACCCTTGAAAACCCAAGGCAAAGATAAAAGACTTGTGGTTAAACCAATGAAATCATTACCAACACCTAACCCTTTGAGGAAGATAATAGACATGATATTAACAACCGTATAGGGAAATCCTTCGGCAAAATATAAGACGGATACCCATAAACCCGCGTTTCGTTTCGTTTCTTTTGTTAACATCCTGGTATTGACACCTCATTGACTATATTTAATGACTCCAGTAGAAAAGAAACCGGGTTTCTCTGCCCTGAAGTTTACCCCACTGCCATCAGCTAAAAACAATACCTTCGCCATTTTTATGGTTGTTGGGTTTCGTGCCTCAACCCAACCTACATAGAAATCGTTTTTTAGGTTGGGCGAAGGTATTGTCAAAAGAAACCGGGTTTCTCCCTAAAAACAATACCTTCGCCATTTTATGTAGGTTGGGTTGAGCGAAGCAAAACCCAACGCATTTCTTGAGTTTGCCGCGTCAACCCAACAACCATAGAAATCGTTTTTTAGGTTGGGCGAAGGTATTGTCAAAAGAAACCGGGTTTCTCCCACAGAAAGTTGACACAGACTCCCATCAGGTGAAAAGAAACCGGGTTTCTCTGCGATCGAGTTTATCAGACTCCTATCAGATAAAAAGAAACCCGGTTTCTCGGATTAATTGACAAATCGGAGTCGATCGCGTGTAAAATTTCCACCTAAGAATCAACAACTTACACCAGAAGCCTCTATAGTAAGGTGGAGTCCCACCATACACCTCTTAGGTTTTTTTGTAAAGAAACCCGGTTTCTGCCTAAGTATCACTTGTATTATCTCTTGAAGGTTCGCTCTAACACAGTTAAATGATTAAAAAATCAAAATCCGTTTTCTTGTCAATCTTATTTATGATTGGCATAGGTGTGAGTCTATTTCTAACACCGCATCCGTCAGAGGCGACAATTCCCACAACTGGCCAAACTTCAGAATTACGGGCTTTTTGGGTGGACGCGTTTAACCCAGGTTTTAAAACTCCCACGGAAGTATCAAAATTAGTCGCGGATGCACAAAAGTCCAACGCGAATGTCATTGTCGCGCAAGTGCGACGGCGGGGTGATGCTTTTTATAATAGTAACCTCGAACCCCGGAGTAATGATCCCGATTTGGCTCCGGGGTTTGATCCCCTTCAAGATTTAATTACCAAAGCTCACGCGGTGGGCTTACAAGTTCATGCTTGGATGGTAACATTACCCGTAAAATCAGGGGGATCTCTTCCTCCTTCCCATGTCTGGTTGAAGCATGGCGCGAATGCACCCGGACGCGATAATTGGGCGATGTTGAGTTATGATGGCGAGTCTCCTAGTTTCCTCGATCCCGGCCATCCTGATGCCCTTGATTACACGGTATCGGTGTATTTGGATGTTTTGAAGCGTTATGATGTCGATGGTTTACAGTTGGATTATGTGCGTTATAGTTCTCCTAATTGGGGATATAATCCGACATCGGTGGCACGGTTTAATCAACAGATGAAACGCAGTGGTACTCCTTCTCCTAATGATGCGGTTTGGAAACAGTGGCGGCGCGATCAAGTCACTAATTTAGTGCGGAAACTTTATATTGAGAGTATGGCGATTAAGCCTAATGTGAAGATTTCTGCCGCGACGATCGCGTGGGGAATGGGCCCCAAAACGGATCAAGATTGGTATAATACCCAAGCCTATAAAGAGGTATTGCAAGATTGGAGAAGCTGGTTAGAAGAGGGTATTGTTGATATGGTTATGCCCATGACTTATCAGCGCGAATATAATCGTCAACAAAAGCAGTCTTATGACTATTGGATTGAGTTTACTAAGGATCATCAATATCAACGTTATAGCGCGATCGGGCCGGGAAATTACTTGAATTACATTGAGGATGCTTTAGCCCAAATTCGTCGCGCTCAACAACCTTCTGCAAAGGGGAATTTTGCTCACGGTGTGGTGTTATATTCTTACGCGAGTAGCAATGTTTATAGTAACCCTGATTTGCGCTCCCAAGGCACGGGAGATTTACCTCGGAAACCTTGGAAATTTGCTCCTCAAAGTAATGAGTGGTTTTATAGCGCGTTATCGAAACCGAGTCAATATGTTGATTTAGCAACGGGTAAAACTTTGAAGACTCAACCCGTTTGGCCCACACAGGTTTCGGTTCCTGATTTTCCTTGGAAGTCTCGTCCCACAAAGGGCACGATCGCGGGGCTTTTACGTCTTTGTTCCCCTACTTGTGACGCGGTGAATTTAACATTACAACCAATGGATGTTAAGGCTCCTAGTCGCACTATTCGTACCGATGGTAAGGGATGGTTTGGCGCGATCGAATTGACACCCGGAACCTATCAAGTTAGTGTCAATGGAACAAAATTACAGCAAACCGTTAATGTGAGTGCTGGTCAAATTTCCCGTGTGACATTAGGGAGTTAATAGGTAATAGGTAATAGGTAATAGGTAATAGGTAATAGGTAATAGGTAATAGGTAATATAGCGTTTCTCAGAAAGATGAGGTCTAATTTATTCCCTGTTTCCTATTCCCTGTTTCCTATTCCCTATTCCCTGTTAAGAGTTCCCCAAAACGAGAAAACTCTGTACCTCACAAGTATGAGAATTGCTATAGTTTCTCTGGCACTATTATCTACAAAAATTACGCAATCAGGAATGAAAATTTAATAAAGTAGTGCAGGCATCTTGCCTGCTTTCGATCTCAAGGAATCCCCGACAAACCCAATGCTCAAGTTATTTAATTTCCATTCCTCAGACCAAAAAAACCGGCTTTTTCAAGCTAAATTGAGCGTTTTAACGAAGTATTTTGGTGAAAAAAAACGGTTTCTGGGTTTCCGCGTAAGATTGATTGGGCGATTGAAACCCGGGCTACACAAACCAAGTCTCCCTTCGGAGACTGAAGAAATTAAACCCGCGATCGCGGGTTTTGTCTGTGTAGACGCGGTTTCAACCGCCCGGTCTTCTTTAATCGTCAAGAATACTCGCGAGTAATGCTTTTTGCGCGTGCATTCTGTTTTCCGCTTGATCCCAAACGCGAGATTGAGATCCTTCGATCACTTCATCGGTAATTTCTTCATCTCGGTGCGCGGGTAAACAATGTAAAACAATGGCATTTTTCGCCGCACTTTCTAATAATTTACTATTGACTTGATAGGGTTGGAAAAGGGGAATCCGTTGTCGGGCTTCTTCTTCTTGTCCCATACTTGCCCAAACATCAGTATAAATCACTTCTGCACCTTTGACGGCTTCCAGGGAATCTGTCGTAATTAAAACTTCGGTTTTACCATTCGCGATCGCGTTAGCTTTGGCAACAATGTCAGGATTAGGTTGATAATCTTTCGGGGTAGCAATTCGCACATTCATTCCCACCATAGCACAGCCTAACATTAGGGAATTAGCCATATTATTACCATCACCAAAGTAAGATAAAGTCAACCCTTCAAATTTACCAAAACTTTCTTGGACAGTTAATAAATCCGCCATCACTTGACAAGGGTGTTCATCATCAGTTAAAGCATTAATGACCGGAATTTGGGCATAATTAGCATAGGTTTGTAAATCCTTTTGTTCAAAAGTACGAATTGCCAAAATATCTAAATAGCGATCTAAAACTCTCGCGGTATCGACTAAAGGTTCACCGCGACTTACCTGGGTAACATTAGGATTTAAGTCAATAACTTGCCCCCCTAATTGATACATCGCGACACTAAAACTGACGCGTGTTCTTGTTGAAGCTTTCGAGAAAAGTAAGCCTAAAATTTTATTGCGTTGGAGCTTTACCATGCCCGATTTTAGCTTCGCGGCTAAATCTAACAAATAGAGTAATTCATCTACCGTTAAATCACCTAAACTTAATAAATCTCGTCCTTTTAATGAATCCATAATTACCTCTCAAATTGTTTTGACATATTAACAAGAAAACCGTCAAAATGACGGTTTTACTTCAGATGATCGCATGGTTTTTTATACCAATGCTTCGATGGGGGTTTCTTCCCAATTCTCGAAAAATGCGCGATCGTATTTTTCCAATTGTTCGATCACCCCATCGATCAGATCCCATCCTTGTGCGACAGTTTCCACTCTCGCCAATTTACCGCGTAATTCACCCGCGTGAGGGAAACCCTTAGCATACCAGGTTAAGTGTTTACGAGCTTCACGAACACCGCGATCGCCCTTATATTCCCACAACCCCCGTAAATGTTCTTTAGCACACTCCAAACGCTCAATTGGTGTCGGAGATATCTTTTTTTCACCCGTTTTCAAGAAATAATCAATTTCCCCCACCAAAAACGGATAACCCATTGTTCCCCGTGAACACATCACACCATCAGCACCCGTTTCTTCCAAACACTTAACAGCAGCTTCGACGGAAAAAATATCACCATTGGCGATCACAGGAATCGAAAGAACTTCTTTAACCTTACCAATCCATTCCCATCGAGCTTGGCCATTAAAACCTTGAGCGCGTGTGCGGCCATGTATAGTAATCATTTTCGCCCCCGCGTCTTGCATTCGTTGGGCAAATTCGATAATATTAATATCTTGATCCGACCAACCAATACGGGTTTTTACAGTTACAGGAACCGTCACAGCATTAACCACCGATCGCACAATTGCCTCCGCGGTTTCCGGGTCCCGTAAAAGAGAGGAACCACCGCCATTTTTAGTAATCTTATTAACAGGACAACCCATATTAATATCAACAGTATCCGCCCCTTCTTCCACAGCCTTAATAGCCGCTTCCGCGAGAAAATCCGGGCGACAATCAAATAATTGAATACTAATAGGATGTTCATTAGGTTCAACTTCCATCAGACGAGGAAGTTGTTTAACATAATGTAACCCCGTCGCGTTTACCATTTCCGTGTACATCATAGAGTCCGGCGCGTAACGACGGACAAAACGACGAAAAACCAAATCAGTAACACCCGCGAGAGGAGATTGTAAAACACGACTTTTCAGTTGAAAATCACCCAACTTTAGGGGAAGAGCTAATCGTTGTTTTAATTCCGGGGATAGTGTAACCATTGTCGGCTAAATTATTTTGAGCATCTTTTTCAATTATACACGATATTTTAACATAAATGTAAGCAGAAAGTTATTATGTTTTAGATATTGTCTTAAATTTTATTGCTCGGTACTATTATAACATTTTTTTCCCAAGGGTATAACCACAAAGGACACAGAGAACACAGAGGAAAGAAAAGAAAGACGATCGCGCTTTTGTCTCTTGATACCTTAACCTGAAAGAGAGGGAAAAATCCCCCTTTGTGTCTTTGTGCCTTCGTGTTTCATTTCTCAAGAGTATAACCACAAAGGACACAGAGAACACAGAGGAAAGAAAAGAAAGACGATCGCGCTTTTTTCTCTTGATACCTTAACCTGAAAGAGAGGGAAAAATCCCCCTTTGTCTCTTTGTGCCTTCGTGTTTCATTTCTCAAGAGTATAACCACAAAGGACACAGAGAACACAGAGGAAAGAAAAGAAAGACGATCGCGCTTTTTTCTCTTGATACCTTAACCTGAAAGAGAGTGAAAAAACCCCCTTTGTTTCTTTGTGCCTTCGTGTTTCATTTCCCAAGGGTATAACCACAAAGACACCAAGGCACAAAGAAGAGAGACGATCGCGCTTTTTTCTCTTGATACCTTAACCTGAAAGAGAGGGAAAAATCCCCCTTTGTGTCTTTGTGCCTTCGTGTTTCATTTCTCTTCATTCCTGTGAGACGCGATCGCGCCCTACAGTGATTATTTTACCCCAGTTAGTTGTCCAACCTCTACACTAATGCTATCAACGCGACTATCCCCAGGACGATAGGATAATAACTCTACACCAATTGTTTCACCTGTATCAGAATCTTTAATTAAAATAACACCATCTCCTAACTCCGTACAGATTTGATTGGGGCGAGGACTTTGCCAGAAAACAGTTAAAAGTTCCATTTCGGGTTCATAAAATACTTTAATCATGGCCATATTTTTTCACCTTCTTTAATAGCATCAGTTTGATAAGCTGTAATCAAAAATCCATCCCCATTCAGTCGTCGTGCTACCGCAACATACCATCTTTTATCTTTTCTGGGTAAGTAGAAAAGATAGACATCAGGATCGCGACTACTACGACGGATTTCCGCCGGTAACATTAAGCTTTGCTGAATAGGTTCCAGAAAGTGATGAATATCTGGATGTTTACTAACAAGTTTTTGCCAATAATCTTCAGAAGTTCTAACAGTGAAACCCAAGGGGGTAAGAACTTCAAATTTAATCATTGCTAACTTCCTTTTACAAGTTTTCTATCGACCGATCGCGCTCCTACCTCCGCCCTACAGCTATTCTATAGGTCAAGAGGGAGACGATCGCGCTATCACCTCCCGACGACGATCGCGACAAATATGAGACATTAACCAAAAAGACGGCAAATACAACCAAGAGATTACGGTTTACCTTAATACAGAACGCGATAGAGTCCCTTAAAGTAAAAACTGTAAACACAAACAGTCTTAATGCTGTGGGACATAAAAGCCAAATTCATCACCGATCCAACAAAGGTTCGGTAAACCCCCCTTTATAAGAAGGTATATCCTCCCATAGCCTAAATGTAATCAACGTAATCTAAGACTGTATCTCATAAAAAAACTGTCCCACTCCCCAAGAGTGGTCAAAGCAGTACCCTTATAACCTTATATCGTCATTATTGGAGTCGGAATACCCCTATGGGAAAAGTAGTTGGAATTGACTTAGGTACAACAAACTCTTGCGTCGCAGTGATGGAAGGTGGTAAACCTACCGTTATCGCGAACGCGGAAGGGGCTCGCACGACACCCTCTGTCGTAGCCTTCGCCAAAAATGGTGATCAATTAGTCGGACAAATTGCTAAACGTCAAGCCGTGATGAACACGGAAAACACTTTCTACTCCGTTAAACGGTTCATCGGCCGTAGAGTAGATGAAGTGACAAACGAAACTACAGAAGTTTCTTATAAAGTTCTTAATGTCGGTAATAACGTAAAATTAGATTGTCCTGCACGCGGCAAGCAATTCGCGCCAGAAGAAATTTCTGCCCAGGTGCTTCGTAAACTGGTGGAAGATGCCAGTAAATATTTAGGGGAAACTGTCACTCAAGCAGTGATCACCGTTCCCGCGTATTTTAATGACTCTCAGCGTCAAGCGACTAAAGATGCGGGTAAAATTGCCGGCATTGAAGTCCTACGGATTATTAATGAGCCTACCGCGGCTTCTTTAGCCTACGGTTTAGATAAAAAGAGTAACGAAACTATCCTTGTTTTTGACCTTGGTGGTGGTACTTTTGACGTATCGATCCTAGAAGTGGGAGATGGTGTTTTTGAAGTATTGGCCACGAGCGGTGATACTCATTTAGGTGGTGATGATTTTGATAAGAAAATCGTTGACTACATCGCGAGTGAATTTCAAAGAGCTGAGGGCATTGATCTTCGCAAGGATAAGCAAGCTTTACAACGTCTCACAGAAGCCGCGGAAAAAGCCAAAATAGAACTTTCTAGCGTTACTCAAGCTGAAATTAATTTACCCTTTATTACCGCGACTCAAGATGGTCCGAAACATTTAGACTTAACTTTAACACGCGGTAAGTTTGAGGAGTTATGTTCTGAGTTGATCGATCGCTGTCGCGTTCCTGTGGAAAATGCTCTGCGTGACGCGAAGTTGGATAAGTCTGCCATTGATGAAGTCGTATTAGTGGGGGGTTCTATCCGTATTCCCGCGGTTAAGGAACTCATTAAGAAGGTATTAGGAAAAGAACCCAACCAAACGGTTAATCCTGATGAAGTCGTCGCGGTGGGTGCTGCTATTCAAGCGGGTGTCCTCGCGGGTGAAGTTAAGGATATTCTCCTTTTAGATGTTACTCCTCTGTCTCTGGGTGTGGAAACTCTCGGCGGCGTGATGACTCCTATTATTCCTCGTAATACTACTGTTCCTACTAAGAAGTCGGAAACTTTTTCCACCGCGGTTGATGGCCAAACCAATGTAGAAATTCATGTTCTGCAAGGGGAGCGCCAAATGTCTAATGATAATAAGAGTCTGGGTACTTTCCGTCTTGATGGTATTCCTCCGGCTCCTCGTGGTGTTCCTCAAATTGAAGTTATCTTTGATATTGATGCCAATGGTATTTTGAGTGTTACCGCGAAGGATAAGGGCACGGGTAAGGAACAGTCTATTAGTATTACTGGTGCTTCTACTCTCGATAAGTCTGAAGTTGAGAAGATGGTTAAGGAAGCTGAAGCTAATGCGGCTGTTGATCAGGAACGTCGTGAACGCATCGATCGCAAGAATCAAGCTGACTCTTTAGCTTATCAAATTGAGAAGCAGTTGGCGGAGTTAGGTGATAAGGTTCCTACTGCTGAGAAGACTAAGATTGAAGGCTTGATTAAGGATTTACGTGACGCGATCGGCAAAGAAGATGATGAACGTATTAAGTCTTTAACCACGGATTTACAACAGGCTTTCTATACCGTTAGCAGTAACCTCTATCAACAAGCGGGTGGAGCTCCTGGCGCCCCCGGTGAAGGCCCTAGTGCTGGTGGCGGTTCCGCCAGTTCCAGTGGTGGTGATGATGTCATTGATGCTGATTTTACTGAGTCTAAATAATGCTTGACTCCCAGTAAGTGATGTTTGAATTGAAGTAGGGGAAATTTGATAATTTCCCCTATTCTTTTTTTGAGATAACGCTTTTTTTGAAACTGCAGATAAACCCAGATAAACGCAGATTGTGGATGGAGAGGGAAGGTATTTTTGTTGATACGCGATCGTCACATCGCGATATAGCAATCCTAAATAGGTTGTGGTAAAAACGTAGGGGTAGTGCCAGAGTGCTTACCCCTGATCGATCGGGGCAACCACGGGGGGATTGCCCCTACAAAAATATTACAATTTCAATAGGATCGCGATAATGATTACAGTATTTTTTTTATTTTTATTCAGCAAAAATAACCCGTTAAAGGCGCAGAAAGTTTCAGGGAAATTTACTCTACAGTATTATTCAGGCTTTAACACAGATTCGGGAGGATTTGTCTACAGATAAATACTGTACAAATGACCTCCTTCTATACTGGTTACTAATTTGGCTCCCATACTCTTTAATCATGCCTTTTTTTGGGTAAAAGAAAGGAATAAAATGAGTCACTGGATAGATGGAATTGACTTACGCAGAAACCGGGTTTCTGAGGAAAATTTTCTGCTTTTGGCTATCAGTATCAAACCAGAAACCCGGCTTCTTTCATTTTATTTGAGAGACTGGTTTCTGCCTGATGATACCTTTGTTATTCTAGGTTTAACTATCAAGGATAATAAAAGCGATCGCGCTCTTCTTTTATTTTACCTAAATAACCCGAAGAAAGTTCTATAGAAGAGAGCATCTGCTATAAAGCAAAGACGTTAACAGTTCTCATTATTAACAGAAACGCTCATCATCTCTCCTGATTTCGCACCCATTTTAATAACGCATTAGTCAAGATGGTACTCACCTGTTGGCCGTCAAACTCAAATTGGGACTCCTTACTGGTGATTTCATGCTCTAAAATCTCTGTACCCTTCGCCGTTAATTCTACGACGCGTGATAACTTGTTTGGGGAAATCGCGATCGCGCCCTCTTCCTGTAACTGCTCGAACACATCGTTATAAGTATCCATCTTTTCACGGGCTCGGAGAATACGTTTGCCCAACTCTCCCCATTTCACCTGAGATTCATGGGCTCCTAAGTCCCACAATGTCAGCAAAACCCGTACTTTAGCCTTCGCATTCCAAAGTTGTTGCTCTTCGGGTGTCAGGGTGTTTTCATTTTCCACAGTCTGATTTTCTTGAGACATATTTCTATTAATGTAATGGAAACTATGCCAGAAGTGACTCCCCGTAAGGGTTTGATTTTTCTCTGGCTAGATAAAAATAGAGAAGCTGTTCAAAACCTTCTCTAACGATGATTTTACAATATTGTGACTCTTTTGGGAAGCTTTATTTTAACAAGATTTTTTTCTCGACGAGTTGTCCCTTTGGTTCCTCTATCGGTAATTATACGGGGATATCCCCTCATTTTGATACTTTGTCCACTGATCTATTGTTATTTTTACCGATATTCTTGATAGTTTAAATAATACGTGATCGCTTTTCTTAACTCTTAATAGGGAACTCTAAATAGTGAATAAATTATACCTCGTTTTTAGTCGAAACCCGATATTAATGGATGTAGAAAAATAAAATAAACCACCAAGACACAAAAACACAAAGGGGTAAATTTCTTTGGAGAGACTTTCTATTTTATGTCCTTAGTGCCTTAGTGGTAAAACCACCCACGGCTCACCTGACTAGAATGATGTAGGGAAATAAAATAAACCACCAAGACACAAAAACACAAAGGGGTAAATTTCTTTGGAGAAACTCTCTATTTTATCTCCTTAGTGCCTTAGTGCCTTAGTGGTAAAACCACCCACGGCTCACCTGATATAGCAATTCTCATACTGGGAGAGGGTAGGGTGAAGTCAACCTTAACGAATTTCCAACGTAAAGGGTAAACGCGTGTAAATTCCCCTGGGATCATTCAAGGACTTAAGAATCGTTAATTCCCCTTGTAACTTTTTAAAGGACGCGGTTAACGGATCAACGGGTGTGACATTTTTACTAAGGGGGGTTCCCGATAATTTGTCCAATAATTTTTCTTCCCAAGAGCGCACTTTGGGATACTCATCTACTTGCCAAGTATCTCCTAATTTAGCTTCCTTCGCGGCGGATTTAATTGCACTATTTAACCCCCCAATTTCATCGACTAATCCTAAGTCTTTTGCCGCGATTCCTGACCAAATTCGCCCTTGGGCGATTTCTTGTACTTTATTTAATGGTAATTTACGAAACTGCGCGACTTTATCTGTAAAAAGAGTGTAAGTCCGATCCACCATTTCTTGAATTATCGCTAATTCTTGGGCTGTTTTCGGTCGGGTTGTTGTATTCAAATCTGCTAAAGGTGAGGTTTTGACATTATCCCAAGTAATCCCATTATTATTAGCAAGTTTTTGCACATTCAAGAGTAACCCAAACACTCCTATTGACCCCGTAATGGTATTTGATTCGGCAAAAATGCGATTTCCTCCCATCGCGATCCAATAGCCCCCAGAAGCCGCTAAATTACCCATAGAAATAATCACTGGTTTTTTCTCTCTAGTTAGGGTTACTTCTCGGCCAATCAATTCTGACGCGGTGGCACTGCCCCCCGGACTATTCACTCGTACAACGACGGCTTTGATGTTATTATCTAATCGCACTTTCCGAAATTCTTTAATCACGCGATCACTGCCTATTTGATTTCTTCCCCCATCTCCATCGACTATTTCTCCTTCTGCATAAATAACCGCGATCCGATTTTTCGTATTGAGGCTCTCTTTCTGGGGAGCATTGACAATTTTGGCATAACGATATAAGGAAATTTCCTCAAAGGAATCATCGGTTTCTTTTTTCCCTGTCAGTTTCTTTAATTCTGCCTCTATTTCATCACTATAGGCGATTTTATCGACTAATTTTGCTGCGATCGCGTCCTCGGAGGTTAAAATCCCTTTGCTATTGGCAATTTGTTGTAATTGTGCTGGAGTTAATTTACGAGCCGACGCGATCGTGTCGATATATCCATTCCAAACATCCCCTAATAATTTCTGAATTTGTTCTCGATTTTCGGGACTCATTTTTTGCAGCAAAAAAGGTTCCACTGCGGATTTATATTTACCTACACGGGTGACTTGTGCTCCAATACCAAATTTCTCAAAGGCTCCCCCCAGAAACATCATTTCTGAGTTTAAACCATTAAATTCCATATTTCCCATCGGACTCACCGCGATCGTATTAGCCACCGACGCGAGATAATATTCTGATTTTGACCAATTTATATCATAAGCAAAAATTGGTTTTTTCGACTCTTTAAAGCGTTGCAATGCTAAACGGATTTCTTGCTGATTGGCTAAACCTGTGGGCAGAATATCGGAACTCCCTTTCAGATAAATTGCCACAATTTTCGGATCATTTTTCGCCCTTTCTAAAGTATCTAAAACTCGTTTTAAGGGCATTTTATCCGGTTCATCTTCCGACAAAACATCTGTGACAATATCATTGGCGGTTGGATTGCCTTGTGTATCTCTAATATTAAGAGACAAATCTAATACCAAAACAGATTTATCTTTAATGGGGACTTCTGGGGTTTTTGATGAAGTCATAACGGTTACGGCAATTAGTCCTCCCACTCCCAGGCTCACGACTAGAATACTGCTTAAGATGTTTCCGACGACACTGGCAAAGGTATATTTGAGAAATTCTTTCATAGTAGGTAATGGGGAATCGGTAATGGGGAATCGGTAATAGGTAATAGGGAATAGGTAATAGGGAATAGGTAATAGGATGTAAGTATTAGGAGGGAAGAGAAAAACTAAAACTAGAGAAATTTTTAGGTAGCATCTCATTTTGATAAATCGGCAGTGGGAGCCTCTGGTTCCCTCTTAGCTCCTCTCAGCGGGGAGATGCTCATCTCTAGGGCGCGAGATGCTCACCTCTAGGGAGCGAGATGCTCACCTCTAGGGAGCGAGACGCTCACCTCTAGGGAGCGAGACGCTCACCTCTAGGGAGCGAGATGCTCACCTCTAGGGAGCGAGACGCTCCCACTACAGGTTTTTTTGCCAATTTGAGAGGAGTCCAATTATTACCAATTACCCATTACCAATTACCCATTACCAATTACCCATTACCTCTCTTTTATTTTACTCGTTTTAAAACATGGGAATGTTTCAGATCAGATAAAGTGGCATTTCCTGTACAAAAAAGAACAGTTGTAATTTCTGCGATTAATACTTCTACTAATTCTTGTAAGGCAATTTCGGACTCTACTGCTGCTTGTAAAAATGGCCTTGCGAGTCCCGCGATATCCGCTCCCAGCGCGATCGCTTTGGCGACATCTAACCCATTTTTTAATCCCCCTGATGCAATTAAGGGTATGTGGGGCGCGATCGCGTGTACTTCTCGCAAACATTGAGCTGTCGGGATACCCCAATTGGCAAAAGTTTCACCTAAACGACGTTGTTTAGCATCCTTCGCCCGTTCCCCTTCTATTTTAGCCCAAGAAGTCCCTCCGGCCCCGGCAACATCGATCGCGCTAATTCCCACATCTATTAATTGGGCAGCCATTGTTGCTCCAATGCCATTTCCCACTTCTTTCGCGATTACAGGAATCGGCAAAACTTGACATAAATTCTTAATCTTATTTAATAATCCTTTAAAATTAGTATCCCCTTCCGTTTGAATACACTCTTGTAAGGGATTAAGATGTAAAATTAGAGCATCCGCTTCTAAAATATCAATCACTCTTTGACATTCTTCTACACCATATTTATAATTTAACTGCACCGCGCCTAAATTGGCAAATAATAAGATATTCGGAGCACGCGATCGCAGGGCAAAAGTTTTGGCAACATCAGGATTTTCAATCGCGACTCGTTGGGAACCAACCCCCATCGCGATCCGATAATGTTGCGCGACTTCCGCCAAACGATAATTAATTAATTGGGCGAACTCTGTCCCCCCTGTCATCGAAGAAATCAGTAAAGGTGCGTTTAATTCTTTACCCAAAAAACGAGTCTTTAAATTAATCTCGGAAAGATTTAACTCCGGTAAACAACAGTGAGAAAACTGATAAGATTCAAACCCGCTAGTCGTTTCATTAAATTCTACATCTTCATCAAGACAGATGCGAATATGATCAGCCTTACGAGATTGGGTGAGACTTGCCGTATTTAATGATGTATTCACACTAATAAGTAATCAGTAAGCTAGGTGGGATGGTAATTATATTGTATCAGATCGAAAAGGTAAAATCTACCTGTAGGCAGAAACCGGGTTTCTTTACCAAAAAATTGTCATTCTTAATGAGAAATCAGAAACCGGGTTTCTTTATCCCCAAATTGTTATTCATTGTTGCCCCTGAGTGAGAAACCGGGTTTCTTTACCAAAAAATTGTCATTCTTATTCTTAATGAGAAATCAGAAACCCGGTTTCTTCTACAAGGCTTAACGCATCTCCGTGGTGACTTCTTGTAAAGCTGATTCAGCTTGACGAGTAAAAAGTTTAAAGTAAAGAGAGACGAAAAATTCTTTGACGGGAAACGCGAGCAAAGTTAGGGGATTAATCGTCACAATAATATTACGCACATCGCCCTTTGCTTGCTTAATAATTTGTTTTGCTACCCAAGACGCGGACATAATACCGATGGGATTCAAATTACTCTTGAATGGTCCTAAAATTAGTTTACGAATCACACAGGGCGCGTCTAAACGTCGTAAAGTAATTAAATCGCCTAAAGCCCGTTTACTTAATTCATAAAGAGGACTAAAAGCCGGATTGACTTCGGCTTCGGAAGTATTTACCCAAACTTCCTTTTTGGCTATGTCTTCATTAGTGCGAACTGTTGTTAAAAATAATTCTAACATTCGCCAACTGGAAAAAGTATTAATTTCATAACATTGTGCGATCGCGTCGGGGGTTCTCTCTCCATGTACATTCATGCCATGATTGAGGATCAAAATATCAACTTTCTCAAAGAGAGTCGCCAAATCTTTTTCTTGTCCCGTGTGCCAAGTAATTGTCTTGACAGAAACCGTTTTATCATTCACTTCAATTGTCAGATCCGAGGTGCTAGAAGTCAAGGCAATAATTTTCGCACCAGCTAAATGTAACTCTTTCAAAAGTTCACGGCCAAGGGTTCCCGATGCCCCTGTTACCGCGACAGTTTTTCCTTTTAAAGAAAGTGCTGTTCCCATGATTTGATCGAGTAAGGAAATTGTGCCACAAAAATAGGCATTTTGATCATCAAAATGATGTCGCCAATGATAGGGACGATTCACCAACCAATGAGAAGGAGGTGTTAAAAATGGACCCGGTTGATGAGTAAGATCCGTTGCCCTATCTGCGCCTTCGATGCCATATCCGCGCGCGATCGCGCTGATCAGAAAACTCAGAGTATAAAGACAACCCGCGATCGCGCCCCAATGAGATTGAGGAGTGAAGAAATACCCCACACCCCAGAGGAAAAAACCACACGAAAGCATCACTAAAGACTCAGGAACATCATTATACCAGTGAGCTTGACGATAAATTGTATCGCTAACGGGAGTTAAATTGGGACGAAAAACACGATGATGCCAGACATGGAGGCGATAAAGAGGTGGCCAAATATGCGCCAGAAAGTGATAGAAGTCTCGTACAAGTTCCGCCCATAAGACGGAACCCATTCCCCAAGCAGCAGTAATAATCCAACCAGTTTCCATGAGCGTGTTATTTGATCTGTAATTTTTTAGTTTAGGCGATTTTTTGACTTTTGGTAAACTTACCGATTTTTATTTTAGACCAATTTGAGATTAACATCAATATATCTTAATAATTTTTCCTAGCTTTGATTTTGACTGATTTTCTTATCGGGTGATTTGAGCAGGAAATGAGACGTTATTATTAGACATATCCAACAACTATTGTGGCGCAGGCTAACCCTGCGTGAGACCTTATTTTGGGGAGATGTCTATTATAAAAAAAAGCGCGATCGTTCATCACCAGGAAAAAAATGAAAACCGACTCACTATTTTATCGTCTTTTCCAAAGCTTCCCTTGGATCTTCTTTGAAATTATCAACCGTCCCAGGGAAGACTCGTCTCTGTATCAATTCGCCTCGGTGGAAATCAAACAAACATCGTTCCGACTTGATGGAGTCTTTTTGCCCCATACAGAGGAAAATCAACCCATTTACTTTTTAGAAGTCCAATTTCAAAGCGATCCCGACTTCTACTCTCGTTTTTTTGCCGAAATTTTCCTCTATCTCCATCAAACGGACTTGAAAAATGATTGGCTAGGTGTTATAATATACCCAAGCCGAGGTGTCGATACAAGTGACACGGCACGGTATCGAGAATTACTCAATCATGATCGAGTGCAACGAGTCTATTTAGATGAATTAGACTCATCCATATCATCCCTAGCCTTAAAAACAGTTAAGCTGGTAATTGAACCAGAAGAAACTGCGGTCAACAAAGCTAAGGAATTAATCAATCAAGCCCAAACTGAGATAGTTGATGAAGTGACTAAACGGAACTTCATCCAATTAATTGAAACGATCATCGTGTATAAATTACCTCGTAAAACATTGGAGGAAATTCAGGCTATGTTTGGATTAAGTGAACTGAAACAAACCAAGGTTTATCAACAGGGATTAGAAGAAGGCCGCCAAGAAGGACTCCAAGAGGGAAAAATTGAGGGTAAATTAGAATCTGTACCCGGATTTTTGGCAATGGGGTTGACGGTTGAACAAATTGCCAAGGCTTTTGCTTTGGATGTTGAAGTTGTCCAAAAAATGGCAAATCAAACGTCAGATAATAGAACTTAACGAAAATTAACGAAAATTTACACCTTTGGTTAATTTCTGAATAAATTTAGATCAAAATGCCTCCCTTTTTCCGCGGAGGTATTTTTATCCTTACCGGGTCTTATCGACTTGCTGAAGCGCGATCGCGTGCCTGAGCTGGAGAATCCCCGATGGGGTTATCGCCCCTTTTGCGCAAATATAGCAACCTCGACGGTGGTTGACGTTGTTCATGGCCCAAACCATTGATTTTATTGCTTCCTTCTTCCTTCTTCTTCTTCCTTCCTTCTTCCTTCTTCCTTCCTCCTTCTTCCTTCTTCCTTCCTCCTTCTTCCTTCTTCCTTCTTCCTTCTTCCTTCTTCCTTCTTCCTTCTTCCTTCTTCCTTCTTCCTTCTTCCTTCCTTCTTTCTTCCTTCCTCGTTCTTCCTTCTTCCTTCTTCCTTCCTCCTTCTTCCTTCTTCCTTCCTCCTTCTTCCTTCTTCCTTCTTCCTTCTTCCTTCTTCCTTCTTCCTTCTTCCTTCTTCCTTCTTCTATAGTTCGGTTATTGCCCTTGCCCCCCTCTGGGCACTCCCAAAATTTTAGGTCATCATAGAAAAAAGTGGGTATCAAAACTGGAAAAGACCAAATAGACAATGGAGAAGTAACTGTTGGAACAATAGCAATCGTTTTCTCTTTTTGTTTTTCTATTATTTTCTGTCCCATCTCGGAAATTAGTCCCATTTTTGGGGCATACCTTTGGGCTGAGGGATGTTTAAGGCAAAGCTCCCTCTCAAAATTTAAGGAAAGTTTCACGATTTTCTCACTAAATATGAGGGTTTAGCCCTTTACGAAGGGTAAACTTTGGAATAAGATTGAGAAAAGTAACACGATATGACAATTTCCTTACAAGAGCCGTCAAAGGAAGGAAACTCTTAAAAATTTCATCCGGCTCTCTTAAGTTAAGGCTTAAAAGTGACCCAAATGAGAGATTCTCAATAGTATCATTCAGGCTTGTCAAAGCCAAAAAAGAGGATAGGGAAACCTATCTTGTCTCGCGTCTTTATCCCCCTTTAGAGGAGGGAGTCGTCTTGATCTTTTTTGTATCTGCTTAAGGAGTGAAAATTTATCTATGTCTATTTCAACAGCTCACAACAAATCCGTCAAATCTGCACATTTATCGACTTCTTCCTCCTCAACGGATACAGTGCGATCTTATCTACAGGAGATTGGTCGAGTTCCCCTTCTTACCCATGAACAAGAAATTGTCTATGGAAAGCAAGTACAGGAAATGATGCAACTTCTGGCGGCCAAACATAAATTAGTGGCATTATTAGAACGGGAACCAACTTCCCTAGAATGGGCAACTGATGTTCAATTAACGGAAGGTGAATTGAGCCGGATCATGCACCAAGGATATCGCTCTAAGCAACGTATGATCGAAGCGAATTTGCGTCTCGTGGTCGCGATCGCGAAGAAATATCAAAAACGTAATATGGAATTTTTGGATTTAATTCAAGAAGGAACATTAGGTTTAGAGCGGGGTGTGGAAAAATTTGATCCGATGCGCGGTTATAAGTTTTCCACCTATGCTTATTGGTGGATTAGACAAGCCATCACTAGAGCGATCGCGCAACAATCTCGAACGATTCGTTTACCCATTCATATCACCGAAAAACTGAATAAAATCAAAAAAGTGCAGCGGGAATTGACCCAACAATTAGGTCGCAGTCCCACACCTTCGGACATTGCCAACGTGCTCAATTTACAACCCTCACAAATTCGAGAATACTTATTATTAGCGCGTCAACCGGTTTCTCTGGATTTACGGGTAGGCGATAACCATGATACCGAATTGCAGGAACTTTTAGAAGATGAAAGTTCTTGTCCAGAAGATTATATAACAAATGAATTTTTGCGACAAGACCTTAATCTTCTTTTAGATGAACTTACGGAACTACAAAGGGAAGTTTTAATTCTCCGTTTTGGTTTAGACGGTGGCAAAGGCTTGTCTTTAGCGAAAGTAGGGGAAAAACTGCATTTAAGTCGGGAACGAGTGCGTCAACTTGAAACTCAAGCTCTGACTCATTTGCGTCGTCGTCGTGCCCAAGTGCAAGAATATCTGGCGAGTTAATAACATGGGCTATTCTGGGAGGAAAGACAAGGGGAAGGGTGGGTGGAGAATTGAGGCATAATTATCAAGAAATTAGTCTCAAAATATGTATTGATAAAAGAAAGGCAATATTTTCCTTTGTCCCCCATTGTGCCTTCCCCACCCATGAAACTGCGACAAAAAACCCTAATCACCATTGGCTTAACCCTGACTGGCTTGACAACAGTTCTTTATTTGACATCCTCGCGCATTCTTTTAGGAAGTCTGGAAAAAGCAGAACAACAAGAAGCCAGTCAAGTTGTTAATGGGGTGTTGAGCGTGATTAACCAAACCGCAGATGATTTTAATAACCGTTTTGCTGATTGGTCTGCCTGGGACGATTCCTATGAGTTTATCACGAATCGTAATCCTGAATTTATTAAATCGAATTTAGTGCCAGAAACCCTCGCAAATTTGAGGGTTAATTTGGTTCTTTTTATTGATACCTCTGGCAAGATTGTCTTTGGCACCGGATTTGATCGAGAAAACAAGAAACTTACCCCGATTCCAGAAGAATTAAAATCTCATTTGACTCTCAATTCCCCCCTATTAAAACACTCGACTCCTGAAAGCACCCTTTCTGGTATTGTGCTGCTATCTACGGGCCCGATGTTCATGTCTTCTCGCCCTATTTTAACCAGTCAAAGCACTGGACAGACTAGGGGAACAGTGATTTTTGGTCGCACTCTCAATCAGGAGGGAATTGAGCGTTTATCAAAAATTACTCGCCTGCCTTTGATTATTAGTGATGTCAATAAAATTCAACTTACTCCTGAGTTAAAAAATGTGTTGCCACACTTATCTGCTCAACAAAATATTTGGGTAAATACTCTTAATGACAAGGACATGGCGGGCTATGCTTTAGTTAATGACATATATAATAAACCCGCGATCATTTTACGCGTTGATATTCCCAGAGAAATTTATCAAAAAGGTCAGATCAGTTTACGTTATCTTCTCATTTCTGTTTTAGTCGTTGGTGTGGGTTTTTGTGGTTGTACCCTCTTGTTATTAGAATATCTGTTTTTAGCTCGTGTCAGTCAGTTAAATAAGGGAGTTAATCGCATTAAATTTAGCCAGGATATTTCCCAACGCCTTACCATTGCGGGTAATGATGAATTATCCAGCCTCGCGGATAGTATTAATGGAATGTTAGACGCGATCGCAAGCTCTGAAGCAGATTTATATCAAGCAAAAGAAGCCGCGGAAGCCGCGAATTTAGCCAAAAGTCAATTTCTGGCTAATATGAGCCATGAATTGAGAACTCCTCTTAATGCCATTCTTGGTTATAGTGAAATTATTGAAGAAGATATCAGAGATTATGGTATTACCGAATTGATTCCTGATGTGAAAAAAATTTATAATTCCGGTCAACATTTACTGGGTTTAATAAATGATATTCTCGATTTATCGAAGATTGAAGCAGGGCGCACAACATTGGATTTAGACGAATTTTCTGTGAAACCATTACTCTCTGATATTTTGATGACGCTCGATCCCCTTTTAATTACTAATCATAATCATATTAATGTCGATTATCTTTCGGAAATTGACGTGCTCTATAGTGATATTACTAAGCTTCGTCAAATTTTGTTAAATCTATTAAGTAATGCGACAAAATTCACCCATAATGGTAGTATTATTGTAAAAGTTTGGCAAGAAGAAAAAGTCATCATAAACGGCAAAAATGATTTTTTATCTTTTACCTTTTTTGAAGTTACAGATACAGGGATTGGTATGACTGATGAACAAATAAAGAAGCTTTTTCAGCCTTTCTCTCAGGCCGATACTTCTACTACTCGTCAATATGGTGGAACGGGTTTAGGTTTGGCGATCGCGCAAAAATTTTGTCAACGGCTCGGTGGCGAAATTACGGTAAAAAGTAAATTGCGTAAAGGTTCTACTTTTACTGTTAAACTTCCCAGCAAAGTTATAGGTAATTAAAAATCTCAGAGGCAAGGATTTGACAAATCAATTGTCTGAATGCTACAATAGAGATAATGCTTGAAAAAAATTGAGGGATAAATCGTTGAAAAAATTAATAAAAATGTCTTTGTTCGGGATCATTTTGGTGGGATTTTTTTTGTTTTTCTCTTCTAGTAACGCCTTAGCCAGTGCCATCGATTCATCAGAGAATAGTCGCAACTTGTTCGAGTTTAATTGTGCGGGATGTCATCCCAACGGGAGTAATATTATTCGACGGGGTAAGAATTTACAGTTGAAAGCATTAAAACGTAATAAACTTGATTCTGTTGATGCGATCGCGTCTTTTGTCAGTCAGGGCAAAAATAATATGCCATCCTACAAAGATCGGTTATCACAACAACAAATTTTAGAGGTTTCTCATTATGTTTTAGCACAAGCGGAAAAGGGTTGGAAGTAGGAGACTTTTATGAAATGTTTAGATTATTTTTATTTCCTTTTAGGGCGAAAAGAATATAGTGCTTTTGAATTACGGAAAAAAGCGAAAGAAAAGGGTTTCCCTGAAGAAGATATCAACCCCGCGATCGATCATTTACAGGAAATCGGATATCAATCAGATACGCGATTAATTGAAGTTGTGATTAAATCTTCTCAAGGAAAATATGGGAAAAGTGTGATTAAGCGTAAATGTTTAGAAAAGGGAATTTCTTTAGAGTTATTTGCCGAAGTTTGGGAGAAAGAAGTCACCGAGAATGAGGAAGAAGAGGAGGAGGATTTTTCCCAATTAAAAGATAAAATTCAACGCAAATATAAAATTGAAACTTTTAAAAAGCTTGATCCGAAAACTAAAGGTAAGTTAATCCAATATTTACAATATCGTGGTTTTAATCCCTTTGAGTTATTGTCTAAGTGGCAGGATGATGATTAAAGCGCGATCGTTATTTTAATCTAACCACAAAGGTAAGAATTTTTAAACACAAAGGCACAAAGGCACAAAGGTAAGAATTTTTAAACACAAAGGCACGAAGACACAAAGTAAGCTTTTTTTCTAAACACAAAGGCACGAAGGCACAAAGGTAAGAAAAGAGAGTTGGTGTGAGTCATTTTATTTCCCTCTTTTTTAGGCAACAAACGCGAGTACCGAAACGGGGGAACCCGATCCCTCAAGTAGTTTTAAAATTCCAATTACTAAGGTAATACCATAGGGCGGTAATTGATCGAGATTTGTCAGATTTTCTAAGACTATACCTTGCGATTTTAGCATTAATTTATTTGCGGTAAATGAGTCATCTTTACCCCCGTCAATGCCATGTGTATCAATCCCGACTCCGGCAATTTTTCTCTCGTTTAAAAGATACGCGATCGCGTCTTGACTAAACCCCGGAAAATGTAAGTTTCCCTGAGTATCAGCATTGAGAAAGGCTTGAGGATTATCCCATTTTTCCTGCCAACCTGTGTAAAGCAAAACGGCACAATTTGACGGAATTTGATGATAGTTTTTTTCCCAGGCTAAGATATCAGCAATGGTTAAAACTGAATCAAAATTTTTCTCTGTTTGGGAACGAAAGTCAATAACGATCGCGGGAATGACAAGAGATTGAGGAGAATATTGATCGATAGAAATACCGTCTTTATCAAAAGTATTTGGGGCGTTAATATGAGTCCCACTATGCTCTCCCATCGAGAATTTTCGCAGATAATAATCGTCTTTATCTAGTTTCGCAACGGTTTCAACTTCTACTGGGGGATCACCCGGCCAAATGGGAATAGAAGGTTTAATTATATGACTTAAATCGACGATTTTTTGGTAATTAATAGTCTTCATTTTCGATTGATTTATGATTGAGATTAACCTTATATTTTAGCATGGAGAAACCGGGTTTCTTTGGTGCGCGACTCAGGTTAATGGTTTACCTACTATCAGAAACCCGGTTTGTTTACCCTTGCTGATACAGTAGATTGCAGGTTTATGAAGTACAGCCGAGAAACCCGGAATTAGGGCTGGCACGGGGGCACGGGAATTAGGGCTGGCACGGGGGCACGGGAATTAGGGCTGGCACGGGGGTACAGGAATTAGGGCTGGCACGGGGGTACAGGAATTAGGGTTGGCACGGGGGTACAGGAATTAGGGTTGGCACGGGGGCACAGGAATTAGGGCTGGCACGGGGGCACAGGAATTAGGGCTGGCACGGGGGCACAGCCCCTACAGAAACCGCTTTTTTTGTGCTTCACTTGCCACAAAAGTGCTGTAATTTCTATTACCCATTACCGATTACCCATTACCGATTCCCCATTCCCTTATGAAAGTTTTAATACTTGTACCCATTCGCCTTGGGGAATCAATTTTTGACCGATAGGTAACATGGCAAATCCTGTTGTTTGTGCTAGATTAATTAAGTTACCCGAACTTTGACTACCTCCTGCTAAATCAAATTCGTACATTCCATCGACTAATTGTAGTTTACCCCATACATAACTTTCCCGTTTTCCATCGGATTTTAAATCAAAGCGCGATCGCGCTTTGACAAAAACTGGATTCCAAAGCTCTGGTATCATTCCTGACATTTTTCTTAAAGCCGGTTGCACAAATCGCCAAAAGGTAACAAGAGTGGATACGGGATTTCCGGGTAAACCAAAATAAAGGGTAGATTTTTCATTATTAAATGTCGCGACTGTCAGAGGTTTACCGGGTTTTACCGCGACGGATTTAATATGAATTGTACCCCCTAAAGATGACAAAATTTCTTCGATATAATCATAATCTCCGACAGAAACTCCTCCCGTAGAAAGTACGACATCCGCTAGAGAAATTGCCTGAGAAATTGCCCCTTTGAGTAAATCTTTTTGATCGGGAATTATCCCTAACATTATCGGCTCAATTCCCATTGATATTAAAGCTGATGCTAAAGCATAACTATTAGAATCAACTATTTGACTCGCTTGTAAGGGTTTGTCGGGTGAAACTAATTCGTCTCCTGTTGCCAAAATCGTCACTCGCAAACGTCTATAAACTGGAATTTCCGTACATTTCGCCGCGGCTAAAATGGCGATTTCGGGGGCATTGAGGATAATTCCGGGTGTTAATAATGGGTTTCCGGCGTGATAATATTCTCCTTGATATCTGACAAATGCTTTCGGTTTAGGGGATGCTAAAATCCATACACGATCGCGCTCTCGGCGAGTCTCTTCTTGTATGACAATTGTATCAGCACCATTAGGCATAACTGCACCGGTAAAAATACGCGCCGTTTGTCCAGATTTAATGGTTAATTTAGGTTGATATCCCGCGGGAATTTCTTCGATAATATCGAGAATTACAGGATTTTCGGGACTACAGTTTTTCACATCCGCAAATCTTACCGCGTAGCCATCCATCGCGGAATTATCCCAATGGGGAAAGTCGAGGCTACTGGTGACAGTTTGGGCTAAAATTCTACCGGATGCTGTTAATAAGTTAACCGTTTCTCTATCCTGGCCTCCCTGGAGTGGATTCACTAAATTTAAAATGATGTTTTCCGCGTCTTTTACAGGTAACATGGTTTTTATATGTAGCATTTCTGAGATAAATTGTATATGATTCCCTCAAAAAAATCAATTCTTAAATACTTGATAACGGAATTTGCTAGTACAACAGACATCTCCCAAAAATCATTTCAATCGCAGGCAGGATGCCTGCGCCACAATAGTTGTTGGAGATGTCTAAGGATGTCGGTTTGATCCCCCTAGCCCCCTTAATAAGGGGGGATTAGGGGATCGAAAATCTACTATGCTTATCACTAGCAACTTGTGTTTTATCTGTAAAAATTTTGCGTTTTCTTGGTAAAATTATGCTAAATTAAGAAATAGTCCTTTGAGGTAAGTCAAAATTTATGGCTAATTTATCGACTTTCAATGATGATGAAACCCACGATCGCGCTGAAACCGACTGGCGACTTTTTCAGCGTCTTATTCCCTACGCGTTGCGTAGGAAACGTCTTTTAATTGTCTGTCTAATTTTATTAATTCCTGTTTCAGTATCAGGTGCGATTCAACCCATTTTTATCGGACAAGCTATTTCTTTAATTAGAGGGGAACCTACTTATCAATTTTTGCAAAAATTAACTCTTTCTCAGGGGTTAAATTTTTTAGGTATTTTGTTACTCTTAACTATTGTTATCCGTTTAGTAATGCAATCATTACAAGGGTATTTAGTGACTAAATTAGGTCAACAAATTACCGCGGATATTCGTAATGATTTATTTGATCATGTTTTGTCTTTGGCGGTTCGTTTTTTTGATCGCACTCCTGTGGGTAAATTAATTACTCGTCTTACCAGTGATGTCGAAGCGTTAGGTGATGTTTTTTCCACAGGCGCGATCGGTATTGTTAGTGATTTATTTTCTATTGTGGTAATCGCGATCGCGATGTTTAGTTTACAATGGCAACTCGCGTTAATTCTCATTTTAATAATGATTCCCGTTACCGCGTTAATCATTTATTTTCAACAACAATATCGCATCGAGAATTACAAAACACGAGAGGAGCTTTCGGCTCTTAATTCTCAACTCCAAGAAAATGTTTTAGGAATTAATGTTGTCCAACTTTTTCGCCGTGAATTATTTAATGCAGAATTATTCCGCACTAATAACAATCGTTATATCAACGCGGTGGATGCAACTATCTTTTATGATTCCGCGGTTTCCGCAACTTTAGAATGGATCGCGTTAATCGCGATCGCGATCGTTTTATGGTTTGGCGGGAAAAGTGTATTACAAGAAACCCTCAACTTTGGTACTTTATCAGCCTTTATATTATTTTCCCAAAGATTGTTTGATCCCCTACGACAATTTGCCGAAAAATTCACCGCATTACAAGCGGGATTTACCGCGGTAGAAAGGATTAATAACTTACTCAATGAAAATATAGAAATTCAAGACAGAAATTCCTCTCATGGCGGTTTATCTAACCTAGAGATATCAGGGGAAAAAAGTGGAGAAATTATCTTTGAAGATGTCTGGTTTTCTTACAAAAAAAATGAATATGTCATTAAAGACTTAAATTTCCTAATTAAACCCGGAGAAAAAATAGCCTTAGTTGGCCCAACTGGGGCGGGAAAAAGTACAATTATCCGTCTGTTATGTCGTCTTTATGAGCCCACGCAAGGCCGAATATTAATTGATGGTATAGATATTCGAGATTTACCCCAAGCGGAATTACGACGACATCTAGGGGTGATTTTACAAGACGGATTTATTTTTGCCGGGGATGTCAAAAGTAATATTACATTAGGCGAAAATTACTCCCTAGAGGAAATTAAAACCGCCGCCAGAAACACGAATGTTAATCAATTTATTGAACAATTGCCCCAAGGGTATGATACCCAATTACGCGAGCGAGGTACAAATCTTTCCGGTGGGCAAAAACAATTATTAGCTTTTGCTAGAGCCGCGATTCGTGATCCTAAAATTTTAGTTTTAGATGAAGCTACCGCGAGTTTAGATGTCGGTACAGAATCCTTAATTCAAGAAGCTTTAGAAAGGCTATTAGAGAGACGCACCGCGATTATTATTGCCCACCGACTTTCTACCATTAGAAGCGTCGATCGCATTTTTGTCTTAAAACGAGGTGAGTTAATAGAATCGGGAAGCCATGATCAATTATTGCAACAAGAAGGATTATACGCGAGTTTGTATAAATTACAAATGTTAGGCAGTTAAAAGATTATTGCCTTTTATCCTCTGCCCGGTTTATCATGTCTTAACCTGACAATTTTATCTGAATAAACCTGGTTTCTGTCTTCGTCTTAAATGTCTTAGCCAAACAAGGGAATAATTTTAGTCGGCTCCCACAAATTATAGACTAATAGGAAATTTTATCATGGAAAGAATCCTCGAACCGGAAGTAATGGATACTTGGGAAGAAGCTATTGATTATGACTCAATGGATTTCACTGAAGTTAACACCGTTTTTGCCCAAAGTGCCATCAATTTAGGGCCGAAAATAGGTAAAATTCTTGACGCGGGTACTGGTAGTGCTCGCATTCCGATTATTATCGCGCAACTTTCTCCCCAATGGCATCTCACCTGTATTGATTTATCGGTAAATATGCTTAAAGTTGGTGCTATTAATGTCGAAAATGCGGGGGTGAAATCTCAAGTTAAACTGGAATTAGTCGATGCTAAAGAAATGCCTTATCAAAATCAAGAATTTGATATGGTAATCTCTAATAGTATTATACATCATTTACCTGATCCTTTACCATTTTTAAGAGAAGTTAAACGGGTGTTAAAACCTCATGGGGGTTTGTTTTTAAGAGATTTATTACGTCCTCAAGATCGAGAAACAACAGATAATTTAGTGGAAATGTACGCGGGAGATTGTAATGAGCCTCAAAAACGGTTATTTCGAGATTCTTTGCACGCGGCTTTTAGTTTAGAGGAAATTACACAAATGTTGGCAGAAGCCGGATTAACTGATGTCAAAATTTATCAATCTTCTGATCGACATTGGAGTGTTGAAAAAGCCTGGGGGGATCATAAAAGAAACTGAGTTTCTTGTGATGCTCTCTTGCCTTAAGATCATGATTTTGGGTTGATCAATTTCACAGGCACGATCGCGCATTATCAGAAGCAAGCACGATCGCGCTCCGGGCAAAAACACCAACAAAAAAGCATCAAACCCCGACACCCGCCAAAGGGCAGTATCGGAAGTAAGCGCGATCGCGTTACCCTTTAACATCTTTAAGACATTCTTCAAGCAAAAACCGAACAACTTTTTGCGATCACTCCTCGCGGCTAGAATCTATCGTAAAATATTGAAGAAAACCCTCCGGGGCGGGTTCACCGATCATTTTTGCCACCCACAGATAACCTTAATAAACCCCCCCCCACCCAACGCATAACCCCGATCAACCATCCCCAGCCCACCGTGAAATTCCATTAATAATTAATATCTCGATGGGGGCGGGTTTACGGGATCTCTTGCTTTTAGTTAAGATATTGGCGAAAGAGCCCCTAGGGTTATTAAATCTATTTAACCGGATTGATATCAGAGGAGCATTTTCGCTTGAGAAACCCGGTTTCTGCGAAAATAAAGGGACACGGTAAAACCATGTCCCGATCAGATTATTCACTCTTCTTCTTACTAGCCGTCGTCTTCTTAGTCGTAGAAGTGGTTGTCTTCTTAGTCGTAGAAGTCGCCTTTTTCGTAGTAGTTTTCTTCTTCTCTTCCGTAGCCGATTCCGTTGTTTTAGCCGTCCGAGAAGAAGTTTTCTTCTTACTACTTGATTTAGTAGTACCCGAACTCTCCTTAGCCGCTAACAAACTCAACGCCATTTCTAGGGTAAATTCTTCTACCTCTTCTCCTTTAGGTAAAGAAGCATTAATTTCCCCATGTTTCACATAGGGGCCATAACGTCCCTTATAAATATTTACCGGTTCCCCATCTTGAGGATGTGCTCCTAATTCCTTTAAAGCCGCGGCCGCACCACGACTACCACGACTACTCTTCGGTTGTGCTAATAATTCTAAAGCACGCTCTAAGGTAATAGTAAGTAAGTCATCCCCGGCTTTCAAAGAGCGAAACTCTTGATTTCCCTTCCCTTGATCGTGAACTACATAGGGTCCAAATCGTCCTAAATTTGACATTACCTTACATTTCGTTTCAGGATGTAACCCTAACAAACGCGGTAAAGATAATAAATCAATCGCCATTTGCAAGGTAAGATTTTCAGGTGTCACTCCCTTGGGTAAAGACACTCGTTTAGGTTTCTTATTGAGTTCAGAAATTTCCCCTAACTGTAGATAGGGCCCATAGGTTCCCACTAATAATAAAATAGGTTCTCCCGTTCCCGGATAAAGGCCTAAAGTATCAGGTCCTTCCGTTTTTTGTCGCAATATAGATTCTACGGTTTCCGGTATTAAATCCGCGGGGGTTAAATCTTGGGGAATCGAAGCCGTAATTACTTCATTATCCACTTCCGCTTCAATATACGCGCCAAAACGACCAATGCAAACTTTCACAGGTAAATTTTCTAATACCACTGTGCGCGCCACTTTGGCCTCGATTTCACTTTCTCCTGCTTTAACTTGAGTTTCCAGTCCCTTTTCCCCTAGAAAAAATTCCTGAAGATAGGGCAACCATGCCGCGTCTCCCGATGCAATTTCATCTAAAGTTCCCTCCATTTTGGAAGTAAAACTGATATCCACTAAGTCAGGAAAATGTTTTTCTAATAAGGTTGTGACTGCAAAGGCCGTAAATGTGGGAATTAAGGCATTTGACACTAATTTGGCATAACCGCGATCGATGATAGTACCAATAATACTCGCGTAGGTACTGGGACGACCGACTCCTTCACTTTCTAATGTTTTCACCAAAGATGCTTCGCTGTAACGGGCGGGCGGTTGGGTTTCGTGACCGATCGCGTCTATATCAACACAATTAGGATGATCACCGACTTTCAGATTCGGTAAAATCACTTCTTGATCTTCCAATGCCGCATCAGGATCATCATTTCCTTCCACATAAGCGCGTAAAAACCCCGGAAAATCAATCCGTTTTCCACTAGAACGAAATCCCGCGTTTTCCACTTGTGAAAGCACTGTGATATGAGTTTGACGTGCATCTGCCATTTGAGACGCGATCGTGCGTTTCCAAATTAAATCATAAACATGAAATTCTTGACCATCCAAACCCGTTTCTTGAGGAGTGCGGAAAGTATTTCCCGCGGGACGAATCGCCTCATGAGCTTCTTGAGCACCCTTACTTTTCGTAGTATATTGACGCGGTTTTGGACTCAAATATTCCTTACCATAACGTTGTTCAACACAAGCACGAGCCGCCTCGATCGCGTCCGTCGACAGATGCACCGAGTCCGTCCGCATATAAGTAATAAACCCGCGTTCATAAAGACTTTGGGCAATACGCATTGTTTCGCGTGCCCCTAAACGCAATTTACGATTAGCTTCCTGTTGTAAAGTCGAAGTAGTAAAAGGAGGAGAAGGCTTACGAGTAACCGGACGTTCCTCAATATTAGTCACAGTCCAAGGCTTTTCCAAAACGCGATCGAGTAAATCATAAGCCTGTTGTTCATTTAATAACAAAACATTACGATTAGCCGCAATTTGCCCCGTACTTTCATCAAAATCACTTCCCGTCGCGACTTTAACATTACCCAGCGTCACTAACTTCGCCTCAAACTGTCCCCCAGTCGTACCCTTGGGAGGAGTTAACAAAGCCTTGAGATCCCAATAACTCCCTTGTCGGAAAGCGCGACGTTGACGCTCACGGAGAACCAACAACCGCACCGCGACAGACTGCACCCGTCCCGCGGAAAGTCCCCAAGCAATTTTCTTCCATAACAGGGGAGAAAGAGTATAACCCACCAAACGATCTAAAATGCGACGAGTTTCCTGGGCACGCACCACCGCGTCATCAATATCGCGACAATTTTTCAGAGCCTTTTGTATCGCGTCACGCGTAATTTCATGGAACACCATGCGCTTAATCGGCACTTTTGGGTTCAGCACTTGAAGTAAATGCCATGAAATACTTTCCCCCTCCCGATCTTCATCCGTCGCCAGAATCAGTTCAGAAGCCTCTTTAAGAGCATTTTTAAGCTCTTTAACGACTTTTTGTTTTTCTTTAGGGATAACGTAGATAGGTTCAAAATTCCCTTCCACATTAACGCCGAATTGAGCCCATTTTTCCCCTTTGAACTTCTCAGGGACTTCATCGGCAGAAGAAGGAAGGTCACGGACATGACCCATTGATGCCTCTACCCGATAGGTAGAAGGAAGGAAGTTACGGATAGTACGCGCTTTCGTAGGAGATTCGACGATAACTAAAGTTGACATAGCATCTTTATAATGGGATAACAGCAAAGCTGTATATTTTAGAGAGTGTGGAAAGACTTTCAGCCAATTGTCAAGAGTTCAGGAAAAAGTTTTTCCCTTCTGCCGGTTGCCTAGACCTCTTGTTTCAAGCTATCTTACTTTTTCCGTTCTGACTATATAAAAATTTGTTACGGAATCTTGCCAAGCCCCACCACCCTTGTGATGACTCTCTTTTAGCTTTCTCTCTGTGTCTTCTCTCTGTGTCCTAGTCGGCCTTTGTGGTTCATTTATAGCAGAAAGAAGAAGGAAGAAGGAAGAAGGAAGAAGGAAGATGCCACAAAATCAATGGTTTCCGTAATTAAGGAAATTCTCACAAAATCGGCTTCCACTGCTATATATTCAGAAAAACCGCAGATAAATCAACACAGATAAACACAGCTTTACGCGATTTCTTGCACTAAAACAAAGGGCTGTACTATTAACGCGTTAAACTGTTTTTCTGGTGTTTCATTCCATGATACCAGTTGTTCTTCTATGGGTTTATAAATCATTTTTTCATTTAACCAACGCGACACTAATTGGGTATTATCCAACGCGATCGCCTCTCCCACATCTAACAAATCTAATTCATTCATCACCACTACTACACTTTGATAATTAAGCAGAGGTTTTAATGACTCCCACGCGGCGGACCCAAAATTCTCTGTTAGTTCTGCTCTTAAATCTTGCATAAGTTTGTCCTTTTTTTCGGTAAAAAAACAGGAGCCACTAATCTCTACACTTGATCCTGATTAAAAAATACCGTTTTTTTAGGGGTGTATTTTTTAATTTTGGGAAAAAATGTTATTAGCGTCCTAAGTCGTGCATTCCATTAATAATTTCAGCACATTTTTGAGTCAAGGCTTCTAATTCTTCGCGATCGCTGGTTCGAGGGGGATCAATAACTTCACCAATTCGCACCGTTAGAGGCACACGATTAGGAACAAGAGAACCTTTTTTGACAATATGCTCTGTGCCCCATAAACTCACAGGAATTAAAGGTGCTCTGGCTTTGGCTGCAATTAACGCGGCTCCTAATTTGGGTTCTGTAATTCTACCATCGGGTGTGCGAGTTCCGTCTAAAAAAATACCCGCGGCCCAGCCGTTTTCCAGAGAAGAAAGGGCGGAACGAATCGCGGCGCGATCGCTTGCTCCTCGTTTCACTGGATAGGCTCCGTAAAGCGAAATAGCCTGCTTTAATACTGGAACCTGAAATAATTCTTCCTTGGCCATATAAGCCACAGGTCGTCTCACACACACTGATAAAATAGGAGGATCATAGTCACTCGCGTGGTTACTGACAACGATCAGAGGCCCCTGTTGGGGTACATTCTCCGCTCCATAGATACGAACTCGAAAGTAAGTATGTAACATGGGAGTTATCACTGACCATTTTAATAAGTGGTACAGTATCCAACTTTCTAGGGGTTCGCGGGTTTTTGTGTAAGCAGACAAGGTTTTTTCCCTCCTATAACTTTCTGGTTGATCATACCCTCGATCGCGTCCATTCCCACAATTTCATCTCGATTGGGGATGGGGTTTATTCGATTGTTAGGGTTTGATAAGTTTTAAAACCCCCTGTAATATTTTTGGCATTAAAGCCATTTAAACGTAAAATTCTCGTCGCGTAATAGGCCCGTTGCCCCACTTGACAATAAACCCAAATTTCTCGATCTTTGGGTAATTCATCCACGCGATCGCGTAATTTTGGCAAAGGAATATTAACGGAGCCTGCCACATGACCCCCCTCAAATTCACTCACTTCACGCACATCTAAAATAACCGCGTCTTCCGTCGGTAAATATTGCCATTGTGTTAAAGGTGCATCCCCTCTCAGCGCGTTTCCCGCGATCATCCCCGCGAAATTAACCGGATCTTTGGCTGCACCAAATTGAGGCGCGTAACATAATTCTGCCTGTTCTAAATCAAAAATTGTAGCACGAGTTTGAATCGCCATTGCTATAACATCAATACGTTTTTCCACACCCGCTTCTCCGATCGCTTGAGCACCTAGAATTTTACCATTTTTAGGCGAAAATAATAATTTTAAATCAATGGGTTTTGCACCCGGATAATAACCCACATGGTGCGCGGGATGTAAATAAACTTTTTCATAGTCTATGCCTAAACGTTTCAGGGTTTTCTCACTAGCCCCCGTTGACGCGATAATTAAATCAAAAATACCACAAACAGAGGTTCCTTGAGTACCTCTAAATTGGGAAGTTCTGCCAAAAATAGCATCCGCGGCAATTCTCCCTTGACGGTTAGCCGGCCCAGCCAAAGGAATTAAAGTCCATTCTTTTGTGACAAAATCTTGCACTTCTACCGCGTCACCCACAGCCCATATTTTCTTATCATTGGTACGCATTTTTTTATTAACACGAATCCCCCCTCTTTCTCCAATTTCTAAGTCTGCATTTTTGGCTAATTGAATATCAGGACGGACTCCCAGGGCAAGAATGACTAAATCTGTTGTATGTTTCTTTCCTGATTTGGTTGAGACAATTAACCCACTATTATTAGTTTCATTATTAGTTTCAAAACCAGTGACTCCATCTCCTAAAAATAATTCCACCCCTTTTTCGCGTAAATATTCATGGACAGGTTCCACCATTTCTCTATCTAAGGGGGGCATGACTTGGGGTAACATTTCTAAAAGAGTGACTTTAATGCCTCGATGCACTAAATTTTCGGTCATTTCTAAGCCAATAAAACCACCCCCAACAATAACGGCATTTTTCACATTATGTTTAACAATCCATTCACGAATAAGGCGACTATCGGGAATTGTTCTGAGAGAGAAAATACCGGGGAGATCGATACCGGGTAAAGGGGGACGGATGGGAGATGCTCCGGGTGATAATACTAAAGCATCATAATGTTCAGGGTAAATTTGATTAGTTTTGAGATTTTTTACGATTATTTCTGATTTTTTGCGGTCAATTTCTAAGACTTCATTTTCTAAACGGACTTCGATATTAAAGCGATTTTTAAATAGTTCTACATTCGCGACGAGTAATTTTTTTTCATCCGTGATCACATCACCAATATAATAGGGTAAACCACAATTGGCGAAAGAGACAAAACCACCGCGATCGAACATAATAATTTCTGCTGTTTCGGACAGACGACGAGCCCTCGCGGCGCAAGAAGCACCACCAGCAACACCACCAATAATTAAAATCCGTTTCTTTTTCTTAGTCATAAGGCAATACTATTAGGTTGAAATTGGCAAAGATTACGGGTTAATTTATGATCATCTCGATTCCTTCGTGTTTTCACTAGAAATGACGAGAAAATTTATCACGTTTATCCCTTAAGATGATTATAAGTGATCGACGCATTTAAAGCAGATAAAGTAGGACAAGCATCCTGCTTGTCACCCTTAAGCATTGCATTTAAAGCAGATAAAGTAGGACAAGCATCCTGCTTGTCACCCTTAAGCATTGCATTTAAAGCAGATAAAGTAGGACAAGCATCCTGCTTGTCACCCTTAAGCCCTAATAATAGGACTTTTAAAAGCTTAAGAGCTTACCACTGGGGAAAAGTTCTCAGACAAAACGCGATCGCGATCGTCGGCGTGTAGGGAATCATTTACCTGTATTCTGGTTATATTTGGAAGTGTCCCCTTTTGGGTTTCACCTGTAGCAGAACTTTTTGCCAATGGTATAGCCACCGCGAAGGAGAGGACATTCTTAAAGGCTCAAACCCTTCTTCCCTAATTTTTTTGTCAAAATGGTATAACCACAAAGACACAAAGACACAAAGACACAAAAGCACTTAAAAAGAGTCGGGGATCTTTAACCCCTATTTAGATTATGTTTTCCCGAACCCCATGAAGGGGGCCTTACCATTGACGACACAAAATCATCACAAATTACTCAAAGACTTCTTTGTGCCTTTGTGCCTTTGTGGTTCATTTGATTTCACCTCGTGATGAAACAAAAAAGGAATTCTTTGTGCCTTTGTGCCTTTGTGGTTCATTTGATTTCACCTAATTATTAAACAAATGCGGACAATTTCCCTCCGACAAAAAACGGGTTTCCTTAACAATACCCTCTGGATGTCACCCTTACAGCCAAGCAATTTCAGAAACTACCCCCATTAAACCCTGTCTGGGTTTTTCGGCAGGGATTTTTAATGAGCTACCCCCAAGGTACTCCACCAAAAAATCCACCCTAAAGGGTGAGATTTTGGCGAAGGAATTGCCTAGGGAAATTCGTTATTTAGAGGAGATGTTTCGCAAAAGAAACCCGGTTTTTGCATCATTCTCAAAACAACAAACTTTAGGGATTAGGAACTTCCGCGGCGCTACTGACATTTTCTAAGGTTAAATTAGGACAACTGCGCTTGATCAGGCCCGTCAACACTTTACCCGGTCCAATTTCCACAACTTTCTCAATACCTTGTAAGGGTAATTCCAAACAAATTTCGCGCCAACGCACCCCCCGTACCATTTGTTGCATGAGACGATTTTTTAGGATTTGTCCATCAGTCGTAGGAGTGGGTTCCACATTAGACATGACTAAACATTTAGCATCAGAAAAGCGGATAGTTCTCAATAATTTTTCAAACTCCGACGCGACAGGTTGCATTAAAGGAGAGTGAAAAGCGCCTGAAACATTTAACTTAACCGCCCGTTTCACTTTCATCTTTGATAAAAGGTCTTCCACAACTTCAGGTTTTCCCGAAATCACAACTTGAGAATCACTATTGTCATTGGCTAGGACAACATTCGACGTATATTGTATTTGTAATTCTAATTGTTGGCGGTCAAAACCAATTAACGCGACCATTTGACCACCCGAAGCCGTATCCATTAATTCCGAACGACGTTTAACTAACTTTAAACCCGTTTCAAAGTCAAAAACACCCGCGGCATAAAGAGCCACATATTCCCCTAAACTATGACCGGCAACTAAATTAGGAAGAAAACCCTTGGCCTTCATTAAATCGACTAAAATGCTTTCCACTACAAAAAGACAAGGTTGAGTGTACAGGGTCCGAGAAAGTTTAGTTTCATTACTTTGACAAACTTCGGGAACCGACCACCCTAATATTTTTTCCGCGTGTTCAAATCTCGTTTTCGCCTTGGGTATATTTAATAAATCAATACCCATGCCGAGAGCTTGAGAACCTTGTCCTGGGAAAACCCATGCTGTGTGAATCATATTGCCTATGTTTTTCGGTGTTGAGAGTTGTCAGTTGTCAAGTAAGTTGAGAATGCCTAGTAAGTATAACTTAGTCAACTTACAGAAGCTTCTTTTTGTCTAAAAAGACTCCGAAATAGAGATGGATACCATCATCCCATTGTCCGAGCATTGATATTTAAAGAATTGTTGTCAACATTGAGAGAGTCGTCCTTGATAAATAGCTTAATATTTTCATCCTGATATTCAAAATCAACATCCTCGTTTTTTTCTGCACTCAAATTATGGATGAGGGTATGAAAGGGCGCAAAATATAGTAACGCCCTTATTACTCGTTGCCGATGATCGCGTGTTATCTCTTATCTATCACCTCTTTGATCCGATTGTGTATTTTATTGATTAAACTTTTATCAATAGAATCTTGAGATTAACGACCCCATTGAAAAACTGCCGCGCCCCAGGTTAAACCTGCCCCAAATCCAGCCGTTACAATCGTATCACCTGGTTGAATTTTCGCAGCCCGTACCACTTCATCTAACGCGAGGGGGATAGAGGCTGCGGATGTATTGCCATAGGTAGCCAAATTACTAATCACTTTTTCTGGGGGAATTTTTAATCGTTGTGCTACGGCATCAAGAATGCGTTGGTTAGCTTGGTGTAATAATAACCAGTCCACATCAGCAACCGTTAAAGAAGCCCGACACAAAGCTTTTTCGATCACTTCTGGCACTTTATTGACAGCAAAACGATATATTTCTTTCCCTGTCATAGTAATAGGGTGAAAAGTACCTTGACCAATTGTAACACCCTCTAGTAGTTCTTTCGCTTGGGGACGATAGGCGAGATTCAGACAACCATTTTGAGTTCCATCACTGCGAATTTCAAACCCCAAAAGCCGATCGCGCCCATTAGCCTGCATCACAATAGCACCCGCGCCATCACCAAACAAGACACAAGTATTACGATCGCCCCAATCCACCCAACGTGAAAGAATATCTCCACCGATCAATAAGACATTGTGATACACCCCAGTGCGAATAAATTGGGCCGCCGTCACCATCCCAAAGACAAAACCAGAACACGCGGCCGTCAAGTCAAAGGCCACCGCGGAAGTCGCGCCAATTTTAGCTTGAATTTGATTCGCGGTACCAAAGAGGTCATCTGGGGTAGAAGTGGCTAAAATAATCAGATCGATGTCTGTAGGCTTAATTTGCGCCATTTCTATCGCGTTTAACGATGCCTGGGACGCGATCGTGCATAAAGAGACATCAACCCCAGCTAACCGTCGCGAACCAATACCTGTGCGAGAGGAGATCCACTCATCAGAAGTATCGACTACTTGACTTAACCCCTTATTATCCAAGGAAGTTGCCGGAGCACAAGAACCAGTCCCCGTGATGGCAACGCCGACCCCTAAATCCTGCAACATTACTCTCCCGTGATTTACCTATAGCCAAACTTCTCTAGCTTTTTGCTTCTTGTTGCTGACCTTTTTTCTGGAACTGCGTGTGTAAACGATCAATCACTTGATGATCTACGGCTTGTTGGGCTAAACGCACCGCACTACAAATAGATGCGGCTTCGGAGGAACCGTGACTAATCACACAAATTCCATCGACACCCAACAATAACGCGCCTCCATGTTCCACATGATCCACGCGATCGCGGAACCGTCTGAGACTCGGTTTGAGCAAGACTGTCGCGAGCTTACTCTGAATATCTGATGATAATTCTTCCTTAAGAATTTTCAGCACGATATCACCTATCCCTTCAGCAAATTTTAATAAAACATTGCCGACAAAACCATCACAAACGATGACGTCAAAACGTCCTGTCAATATATCTCGCCCCTCCGCGTTTCCCTCAAACAAAATTTGCGAGTTATTCACCAGCAATTCATAGGTACGCAGGGCTAAATCATTACCCTTGGAGGGTTCTTCCCCAATATTAAGCAAACCAATTTTGGGGTCCTTCACGCCTAAGACATCTTGGCTATAAATTGACCCCAACACAGCAAATTGCTCTAAATATTTAGGCCGACAGTCAACATTTGCACCGACATCTAAAATTAGTACCCGTTTATCGGGGTTTAATGTCGGGAATAGGGCACCGATCGCGGGGCGATCAATACCGGGCAGACGACCTAAACGTAGTAAGGCCCCTGCCATCGCGGCCCCTGAATGACCCGCCGAAATCACCGCGTCAGCACGTTTCTGTTTCACTAAGTCCATTGCCACATTAATAGAGGCTTTGGGCTTACGTTTCAGCGCACTTAGGGGTTCTTCGTGCATTTCCACCGTCCCTTCGGAGGGGACGATTTCTGGCATAGGTAGATCGTGATGTTTAATCGATGCTTCGATTTGTTGTGGATCGCCGACTAGGAGAATGTCAACCCCTAATTCTTTCTGTGCTTTCAGCGCTCCAGCAACTATTTCGGAAGGGGCATGATCCCCTCCCATAGCGTCTATTGCAATTCTTGCGCGAGATGATCCCATTGACCAATGTTTGAGAAACCGTAAAAATTCTATCAGGAAGTGGCATATCAATGTCGATCTCTGACAAGAATAGTGATTGGGGATTTGTAACTGGGGATTGGGGATTGGGGACTGGGGATTAGGGATTAGGGACTGGGGACTCGTGACTCGTGACTCGTGACTGGGGATTAGGGACTGGGGACTGGGGACTGGGGACTGGGGACTCGTGACTCGTGACTGGGGATTAGGGACTGGGGACTCGTGACTCGTGAATGCTCAATAGGGTATTTTCATTAAACCTTCTTCATTAAACCTTCTTCCCCATTACCCATTACCCATTACCCATTACCCATCACCGATTACCCATCACCCATTACCCATTACCGATGTTAGAACTGTTTAGCTCAGGGGTAGTATCCCTATGGCTGCAAATGAGCGGCGTGAATAGAGTTATCAACAATGGAGCCCAACGCGTCTCATGGCAGGTGGGACTCCCCAGTTTTGTGATATCTAATGATTCCGACTCACACGCAGTCCAAACTATGCAACAATATATTAAGGATTTATCTGCGAAAGGATTAGCCCAAGGATCTCAGGGTATTTGGCTATCTTCTAATGGACGGGTGCTGGCGACTCATCAAGAAAAATTATTAATGCCTGGGGCATCCTTAACTAAAATTGCTACTTCTTTAACCGCGTTACAGATGTTAGGTCCCAATTATCAATGGGAAACCCGTTTGCGGACAACTGGTTTTATCCAAAATGGGGTTTTACAGGGTGATTTAATTATTGAGGGAGGCGGTGATCCTTTATTGGTCTGGGAAGAGGCGATCGCGCTGGGCAATAATCTTAATCAATTAGGTATTACTGGGGTAACAGGTAATTTAATCGTCACAGGGAATTTTTTCATGAATTACGAAAAAAATCCCTTAGTCGCCGGAGAATTATTCCGTCTCGCTTTAGATTCCCCTCGTTGGGCACCGGAAATTATTAGTTGGTATTCTAAAATGCCACCGGGTACTAAAAAACCTCAAGTTACTATTTCTGGCGTTGTCACTTCTCAAAAATCCCCTGTAGGAGGACGTTTATTATTAAGAAGGCGATCGCTTCCCCTTGTCGAAATCCTTAAACAAATGAATGTTCATAGTGATAATGACTTAGCCCAACTACTCGCGGATCAATTAGGAGGAGGCAAAATTGTCCAAAAACACGCGATCGTGCTCACGGGAATCCCTGAAAAAGAACTTAACTTAATCAATGGTTCAGGATTAGGAGAAGAGAATAAAATGACACCAAAAACAGCCTGTTCTCTATTTGAAACCTTTCAACGTTATCTCCAAAACAGCCCTTTAACCATCGCGGATTTTTTTCCGATGGCTGGACGCGATAAAGGCACAATCGAACATCGTCATATTCCTAAAAATGCCGTTGTCAAAACCGGAACCTTAGATAATATTATCGCGTTAGCTGGGATACTCCCAACCCAAGAACAAGGATTAGTCTGTTTTGCTATTATTAATCGTGGTAATGACTGGGATGGACTCAGAAGTGAACAAGATGTCTTTTTACAGAACTTAGTCAAACTTTGGGGAACTTCTCCTACCCTTTCCCCGTCTCTTACACCCCATATTAATGGCAATCTACCAGGCTATGGAAAACGCGATCGTACTATCTTTCCCTCCACCTATTAAACCCTATTATTCTCAGTGTTATGCACAAGTCTCTCTTCCTGGTTAAAAAAGCCTAAATATCAGAAAAATTACTGATATTTCACTAACGATGATGTAGTAATTACTAGGTTAAATCCAAACCACAATGATTTTTCCTCACCTACTCGTTATGAACATCAAAACATGGCAATCCCTAGAAACTATCGAGTTTCCCGAACCTGTGGATACTAAAAAATTCAAAACCATTGTAGTTTCGCCAGGAATTGAAAAAATTATTGGTGTCTCTGGTGTTGATGCCTATATCATCGGAACAAATCTTCCCGTTTGGGCACTGGTTGACTTTCGTCGGCTCGGACTTACCGAAGAAGAAATTTTAATCGGGTTTCCTTATTTAACCATTACTGACTTGCATAATGCTTGGTCCTATGCCGAAAAAGCTCCTGAAGAAATTGCCAAAGCGATTCACAAAAATAATGCAATTGACGAGAATGAAGACACAGAAAATAGCCTTAATACTTCTTACTGCTTAATCCCTTTAATGATGACAGTGAATCAAATTCCAAACGCGATAGCTACCCTTCAGCCCCAGGCTATCATGTCTCTTTTTTAATTCTCCCTTTTTTAATTCTCACCTTTCACTTCTTTCTTCATCGAATCAGCATCAATTTCTGTGACCACTTGACCACCGCGACCATCTCCTGTTACCAACACAGTTTGGTCTTTTAATTGTCCTGACGCTTTCGGTCCGGTTAAATTAAAAGCCGGATCAAGTTGTTGATAAAAAATATTCCCCTCCGCGTCAAAAGTCTGATTTTTCACATACCAAGTTACTTTATCAGAATTTAATTGGGCATTTCTTTTTTCTCCAATTCCGATCACATTACCCGTTAAATAAAAAATATTATTAGCCATATCTCCGCGACCTTGATTTCCCATCATAGTCACTTTTTCTTCCCGTTGCAAAACCGTCACCTTTTCCGGTGCTAAAATTAATTGAGAAGGTAAACTCCAACTCAGGATTTTACTCTCTATTTGCAGAGGAGGATCAGTCATCAAAATTTGGGCATTTCTGGAAAGAGTCACAATTTTTGTTTTGAGCTCCACATCCCCTTGATCCGCAAAACCACTATCAGTGACTTTATTATCTTTATATCGTTCTATTTTAACCGGACTCAAAAGGGAACTAATTTTTTGTTGTTCCATCATCCAAATTACATATTGAGTATGTAATTTAGTCACAGGCTCTTTTAAATTAACCACAACATCACCAATTAAATCCATTCGTTTTTGGCGACTGAACACCCGCGCTTCCTTCGCGATCGCGTTTAGTTGTTTATGTTCTCCCCGCAAATTTTTACGCACAATTAAAAGGTCTTCTTTGGGTCGCCATTCTAACTCTTCTCCATGCAAAACAATACCATTTTTGGGGTCGGTCGCAACAATATCATCCTTTAAAAAAATCTTATTTCCCTCTTGATCTACATACCCACTTTTGGCTTTAACTTGATAAAGTTCTTTGCCATCTTGATAGAGGAAACCCGTGGGTTTTTTGATATCAACTTTATTGGTTTCTTTACTGTAATAAGTTTCTTTAGATTTCACCACCCAAACTTTTTGTCCCTTTTCGTTAAGCTGTTCTAAAGTAACAGTATCTAAAGTTAATTTACTGTCCGACTCTTGGGCTTTCTTCATATCTTTTGCCCCTTGATTCGCACTGGGAGTTTTCGGGGGACTTCCGCAACTTGTGAGGCTCCCCATTAATGTTAATACACTCAATAAAATCAAGATTAATTTTAACGGAAATCTACCATTAAGAAAAGACATAAAAAATAATAGTTGAGATTCAACTCACCCCTAAAGATAAAGCCATATCACATCCGACATTCTTGAACCCCCCAACCCCCCTATAAAAGGTGGGATTTGAACGAATCTCCCCCCGGAAAAAGTTAGGTTTTCCACGAGCCTTCCCCCTGAAAAAGGTGGGATTTGAACGAATCTCCGCCCTTGTTAAGGGGGGCGAGGGGATCGTATCGCGACTATTTTTATCACTAGCAGTTTAGGTTAAAAATAAACTTTCACTCGTTTTTATGTGTGTTTATTTTGATCATACAGTGGGAAACCGATCAAGAGGGGATCACAATTTTTATTCATAATAAAAAAAAGATAATAGTTCCGCAAAAACTGATTATCTTTTCTTCATTATGAATGGCTCACAGAAGATTAGCGATCATCATGTTCATCCATCAAGCTAATACCCGATAGAGGACGATACACATAATTAGGGCGCATCGTTTTTTGAATGTCATCCTTGATGATTTCTAAATCAATGTAGCGATCTGCAACATTAATCAAACTATCGCTAGTCATGGAGCGCAAACTGACAACTTCCACACGGACACCGCGATAACTAACCGCATCCACCGCGTAAGCTAAATCACCATCACCACTGACCAAAACCGCGGTATCATAGGAACCAACTAAAGCCATCATATCCACCGCGATTTCTACATCCAAATTAGCTTTTTTAGAACCATCAGGAAGCTGTACTAAATCCTTAGAAATTACACGATAGCCATTACGACGCATCCACAATAAAAAGCCTTGTTGTTTTTCATTGGTGCGATCTACACCTGTGTAGAAAAAAGAGCGTAATAAGCGAGAACCCGCGGTTAAGCGACACAGTAGTTTCGTATAGTCAATTTCTATGCCAAGTTGTAAAGCTGCATAGAAAAGGTTGGAACCATCAATAAAAATCGCAACTCGTCCACGATTTTCTAAAACCTGTTCAGGTGTAAAGAAATCGCTATTTTCTATTTTATTCAACATGATGTTTTATGCCTCTGTTTTTTTATGAGATTGCTATCAGCCATTAGTCGAAAGCTGATAGCATTAAACTAAATAGCTTCTGGTAGTTCTAAACGCCGAAAAACTGGTTTAGGTTCTCCTAGAATCTGATTTGGGGGTAAACTTCCCCAGCGAGAATGAGCGACAAAGTTTGCTAAAGTGTGAACGGCAGTTTTGTCATTAAAGTCAATTGAAAAGCCCAACTGCTGATAAATCGCATTGCTAATATTGGGAATAATCGGAGATAATAGGTAAGCCGCAAGTCTCACAGATTCTAGTACAGAATAGAGCACTTGTTCAACGGCGGCAATATTTCCTTGTTTATAGAGTGTCCAAGGTGCTTGTTCGTCTATAAACTTATTACCTGATCGAATCAATGCCAATATCGCATCGGCCGCGGAGCTAAACTCCAAAGACTCATAAGCTTCAGTCACTTGCTCACCCAAGGAAAGTCCTATTTGTTTCAGAGTATTATCTGAAGGAATATTATCCCCTTGGATGTTGGGAACTTTTGTACCACAGTATTTGCATACCATATTTAAAGTGCGATTGAGCAAGTTTCCCAAATCATTTGCCAAATCGGCATTGATGATATTTATAAAGCGTGTTTCGCTAAAATCACCGTCTTGTCCAAATTCAATTTCTTTGAGGAAATAATAACGGATGGCATCAGCACCATACCGATTGACGAGAGCCACAGGATCGAGGGTATTACCAAGAGTTTTCCCCATTTTCTTACCATCTTTGGTTAAAAATCCGTGTCCAAATACACCGTCGGAAATGGGAACCCCTGCTGACATAAGCATCGCAGGCCAATAGACGGCATGGAAACGTAAGATATCTTTACCAATCAGATGTATATTAATGGGCGACCATTTTGAGAGGGCATTTTCTAGGGTTGCTTCACTATCGGGGTCTAGTAACGCGGTGATATAGCCTAAGAGAGCATCAAACCATACATATATTGTATGACTGGGATCTACGGGAACTGGAAACCCCCACTTCAAGTTTACCCTAGAAATGGAAAAATCTTGTAAACCTTGACTAACAAAACTGAGAACTTCATTACGACGAGTCTCTGGTTGAATAAACTTTGGGCGTTTTTGATATAGTGCCAAAAGCTTATCTTGGTACTTCGAGAGACGGAAGAAGTAGTTTTGCTCATCTCGCCATTCCGCTTGTTTATTGGGATGGAGAGGACAGGTTTGATCGCGGTGTAATTCCCGTTCTTCTTTAAACTCTTCACAGGAGACGCAATACCAACCTTGTTGACGGCCTAGATAGATGTCCCCAGAATCCCAAACCCGCTGGAAAAATTCATTTACTATTTTTTCATGACGCGGTGCCGTTGTGCGACTCAAGCGATCGTATTGAATATTTAGTTTTTCCCAAAGGGATTCAAACTCCGCGACAATTAAATCGCAGTGAGCTTGGGGATCTCTTCCTAAACCCAGGGCTGTCCGTTCAATTTTTTGACCATGTTCATCGGTTCCCGTGATCATTAAAACGGATTTACCACGCAGTCGCTCAAAACGGGCGATCGCGTCGGCTGCCATAGTGGTATAAGCACTACCGACATGGGGGACATCGTTGACATAATAAAGGGGAGTTGTGATAGCAAAGGTATCTTTTGTGGTCTGATTAGATTTCATCTATCGCTCAAAGGCTATTCCCTAAAAAAAGACAGTTTATACTATAACTCAGACCCGGCACTTATAAACCATCGTGACATTTTTATTTCTCCTGATTTTGTCAGATATCATGCTCTGGGGAGACGATTGAAAATAAACATCCCTTATACCAATCATAATTCTTTTAAGTTCTTTTTGACATTTTCTCATTAATTTTTTAAGATTTTACCCAGTTGATGTGCCATTGGACACACAGTATGTGAGAATTTGTCCCCCAAGGGGATAAGGTTTGAGCGAACCCCGATAAGATGTCATAGCTTGATGGGATAAGGGTTGTGGGGGATAAGCTTTGAGGCGAATCGCGACGGTGGGACTGGCGATCGCGTCACTCTCGGAGGTATCAGAGAAAACCATTAACCCGCGATGATGTCAGAGAAATCATGGATAATGATGGTGGCTTTTTGTGTAAAAATGAGGTAGGGAAATTTCGCCTTGATTATATAGAGGATATCTGTTTTCATTCAGTATTATTAGTTTTTCCTAAATCTTTTTCTGGGAAGGGGGCTGTTTGGGATTGAGATTTGATGAAGAAGGAAGAAGGAAGAAGGAAGAAGGAAGAGGGAAGAAGGAAGAAGGAAGAAGGAAGAGGGAAGAGGGAAGAGGGAAGAAGGAAGAAAATCAAGGGTTGTGGCTATTAACCAAGTCCTAACCGTCGAGATTGTTATATATGGTTCCCTTGTCAGTTCTGTCAATATTCTTTTTTTCTAAAATCTAGTTTTGCCGAAATAGAGTCAGGTTTTAAGGTAATCTCTGGAATTATGGAGATTTTCCTGGGAAATGCTCTCCTTTAAATAAAGATAAAACAGAGCAATAATATCAAAAAACACTTGCCATTTCTCAAATCATGCAACCTACTCCGAACTATCTGCGTTTTCTGACTCCGAACAATAGTAAACCTCAGATTCCGTTGTTTGTTTATTTACCTGGGATGGATGGAACGGGGAGGTTATTGCGATCGCAAATTCCCTATTTATCATCCCCATCTGTTCTGCCAATTTCTGAGGATTCATCATATCCACACCTGTCAACTTTTGAGAGAAATTTGACCTTTCTGTACAGACAGGAAACTTCCGATCACGATACCATCGGACTGATTCAAGGGTTTGATATTCGTTGTTTGTCCATTCCCGTAGACGATCGCTCTAACTGGGATGAAATGGTCAATCAAACTCTGTCTTTCTTACAAGATGAACTGGAGAGGGGACAAAAACGACCCATTTATTTATGTGGTGAATCCTTTGGCGCGTGTCTTGCGATGCAAGTCGCGATGAGGGCCCCAGAATTAATCGATCGCGTTATTTTAGTAAATCCCGCGTCCTCCATCAGACATCAACCATTAATTCAGTGGGGTTCGTCTTTAACTCAATGGGTCCCAACGCCCTTATATTCCATGTCGGTGTATGGACTCTTACCTTTTTTAGGCGCGTTGGAGCGAATGGACTCCCTGCAAAGGAGAGCTTTACTAGACGCGATGCGATCAGTTCCTCATGGGACAACGGTTTGGCGGTTAAATTTAGTCCGAGATTTTGCCTTAAGGCTGAATGAATCTCAATTAAGTCGGCTGAAAATGCCTGTATTAATGATCGCGAGTGGGCGCGATCAGTTGCTTCCCTCTATAACAGAAGCGGAAAACTTAGTGAAATGCTTACCGAATGCCCAAATGGTAATTCTACCCGATAGTGGTCATGCTTGCTTACTGGAAACAGACGTTAACTTATGGGAAATCTTGCAAAAAGTTTGGTGAGTGGGGAAGGAAGAAGGAAGAAGGAAGAAGGAAGAAGGAAGAATTAATATAACCACTAAGGCACTAAGGCACTAAGGAAGAAGGAAGAAGGAAGAATTAATGAACCACAAAGGCCGATTAGGGCACAAAGGGAAGAAGGAAGAAGGAAGAGGGGGGAGGTAAGAGGCAACAAGGAAGAAGGAAGAGGGACACTTAGGGAAACTTCCCCATTCCCTATTCCCCATTCCCTATTCCCCATTCCCCATTCCCTAATTAAGAGAAAGCCACTTTTGCCCATTGAGACGCTGAATGACTCCAAAAACAAGGAGATCAAGGGTAATCTTACGCTCATCAATGAGGAAAGGCTCAAGGGTACTCATTTTGGTCTTATTTTCCGCGCAGGAAAAACCTCTTTGAGCTTGGATATCCTCTTTGGGGAAATAAACATGAAACTGACGTTGGCCTTGTTTAAATTTCCCAATCACTTGCCAGGATTCCTCGGCACTACTGAAACCTTGGATGGGAAATTTCTCTTTGGTGAAAGTCAATTCTAGATCCTCAACGCCACGCTTGGCTAACGCGCCTTTCAACGCGGGCAGATAATCTTGTTGAATAAACTCGCCAAAGGGTTTATCCTCAAGGGCTGGAGCTTTTTCCTTTTTCGCGGGGGCTTTTGCTGGAGGTGCATCTCCGGTGGCTTTCGCGGGTGTTTTTTTCGCCGCGGGTGCTTCAGGAGTAGGTGTTGGGGTTTCCCCTGTATTGGGTGTCTGAGTTTCTTCTGTCATTGGTTTTTACCTGATCTAAATTTTCGCAATAGTTCCGCGGATAGCTTACAACAAAAGAGCTATCAGTTTCTTGGCTGATAGCCGATCGCGCCTTATTTAATGATCATAAACTGATGTGCATCTTAGGAATGAAAATTTAATAAAGTAGTGCAGGCTTAAGGCCTGCTTTCGCTCTCAAGGGATCCCCGACAAACCAATTGCTCAAGTTATTTAATTTCCATTCCTTAGATGTAGATCAATAGAGGGTAGGGTTTACGGTTAAGGTAAAAATTAACCGATACTGATGTTCGATGGGGGATTTGGGATCACGAAGCTTATCTCTAGTAAGGGTGACAATAGTCTCTAGGAAACTGGGGCAATTTGATCGCGCTTTGCCCCAAATAAATATGGTATTAATCGTGAAGTATCACGAAGGTGATTTACTTTTTCAGGTTGGCAAGGCCACTGAGATTGAATTTTTGTATCCATTCGGCGCGATCGGTACCGGAAAAAGAGGGATCTTTTGATTGGACTTTCACTTGATAACGATTATTAACCAGGATCGCGGTTTGTGTGTTACCCACTTTTACCGCGGGATAATTCGCGATCTTCTCGGTACTTTTTTGGTATTTATCTAAACCTTGGGGGTTACTGGCTAAGTCTGTAATAGATAACATCCCCAGCTCTTTACCCCCTTTTTTTAATTTGGCTTCGGCAAAACCATCTTTTTCTTGGGTGAAGACGCGATCGTACCCATTACCACTCGCGGGGAAAAATTGATTTAATTTACCGCCTTCGACTGGTTTTTTCGGTAAATTTTGACCCGGCGCGGTGGAAGAAGCAGGTTTCTTGGTTTTTTGGGTGCTTTCCTTTTGGGCATCATCCCATCGTGAAGGTTCTTTGGGTTGCCCACAAGCCGTCATTGTCAACATCAAGGCGATGAGGAAGGGGGCGAGGACTCGACGCATTGGCGTAAATTTCATTAGCATTTTGGAAGTGATAGGTGTCAAGTAACTATTCTGGCTTATTGTTTGCCAATTTGGATTACAACTTACTTCTTGGGCTGGGATATCAATTCCAGATTTTCTCACCGTTTTTTCCTGTATTAAATGTATTAAATTTTTTTTTGATCAAAAAATCCCCCAGCCAAAGGTGGAGGATTTTTGGGCCCTTTACGGCCAAGGAAAGTGCCAAACGTAGTAAATTTTACGCTTCACTTTCAATGTGAATAAACAATAAACCCATCACGACTAAAGGCATGAGCCATGTCACCGCGGGTACTAAAATCCAAGGCAAGAAAGAAGCCGCGTAGGAACCTGTCATCTGAATTTCTCCAATCTAAAGTTAGTTACAGGAGACAATGGGGAAGGGCGTTTAACTGATGTCATAATCGCTCTTTTTTCCCAAGTCTGAAGACATTTAGGGGTAAAGTTCTAGGGGAAGATAGGAAGAAAAATATCGTATTTTTCTTTGACTAAAAACCCATTTTCCCTCTGAGCTAAAAGTCTATTAATTAAGACTTTCGTTAGTTAAATCCACCCCGAAGAATGCCATCAATGCTGGCAAAGTTTTCTAGTAATAAGAACGCGGTAAACGCGGCTCCCGTGGCTCCGACGAAGAAACCCGCGGTAAACTGGCTCCAACCTTCAGAGCTATTGAGGGAATTGGGATCAGTTCCGGCACTGGGCTTCTGGAAGGAAACTAGGCCATAAGCAGACAGACAGGCTGTGGCAATCAAAACTAACGCGATCGCGGAAATGAAGGCTCCAAGATTGGCTGCTCCTGGGTTATCACGCAGGGGACCGAATTTAGCCCAAGGTCCAAGTAAGAAATAACCATGAGCCATGCCTACTTCTAAGCCGCGGAGGATCGGGGATAATCCTTTGCGGTAAGCAGGGAGGTTGCCGATAAAGGCTTTTGTGAACCCAGACGCACTAATGGGGGTCTCTAAATGTCCCACAAAGGGGTCGCCATTGTAGGGTTTAATCAGTTCTGTATTAGGGGCCATTCTTATGTTGCCTCGCGATGAATGATATTCACTAGAAGAGCTTAAGCACATATTTAAGCATGGAGCAGTTCTTTCGTCTCAGTTTTGATTGTTTGCTTTAAAAAAGTTTATTAAACTTAACATTTTGTTGATTTTTTTAGGGAAAAAAGTTTATTAAAGTTAACATGGCGTTGATTTGTCTGTTTGTATAGCAGCGAGAAGGAAGAAGGAAGAAGCAATAAAATCAAGGGTTTGGGCCATTAAGAATGTTTTAACCGCCAAGGCGGTTGCCATAGTAAGTACCTCTGTAATTCTTTTTTCTATGGTTGCCACGATACCAAGTCGCGATTTGATGGGGGGGGATACCGAGAAAGTAGGCCCCGATGATGAGTTGGTTGATCAGGCTGGTTTTGATGACTCCGAGTTTTTGCCAACGGCGGGCACTGGTGATCACCGAAACGGGCACGATGTCAATAGGCCCCATTTTTTTTAATTGGCGCATCAGCTCGAAGTCTTCCATGATGGGTAAGGGGGGATACCCGCCGATTTTTTCAAAGGTGCTACGTTTTAAGAAGATGCCTTGATCCCCATAGGGCATTCCCAGAATGCGCGATCGCGCATTGGCTAATTTTTCTACGACTCGCAGCCCTACTCCTAGGCCATCAATTTTTAATTGAAAAGCCCCCGCGATGGTTTGGGGTTGGCTGAGGCTTTGCAACACCCATTGCCCAAAGTTGGGGGGTAAGATGGTATCGGAGTGCAGAAAGAGCAGGATCTCCCCTGTGGCAAAAAGGGCCCCCGCGTTCATTTGGGTTGCTCTTCCTGGTTCGGTTTTAATTATTTTCACCCCAAGGGTTTTGGCTATTTCTGGGGTGTTGTCTTGACTTCCCCCATCGACGACGATAATTTCGATGCTCTTGGCAGAGGGCAGTGCCGCGATCGTCTGGGCAAGGATCGCGGCTTCATTTAATACCGGAATGATAATAGAAATTTTGGCTAGTGATGGATCAGACATCAGGATTTTCGATTGGGAATTTGGGATTTTTATGCTGCTATCTTTGCTCTCTTTCCCTCTCGGAAAATCTTTCTCTGATTTTTCCGATGCCCCTGGGGTTCATCTCTTTCATAAACCCGTGCGATGGACAACTGTCCACCGCACGTCAACTACCTTTTGTTGACACCAAAATACACTTACTATAGTATGATACTCTTTTTACACAAGCCACTCTTTTTTACAATTCTTTACAATTGTTTCGACCCAGGGTGAGAGGGGGCCGCGCTTTTTTCAGAGGAGTTTGGGGTGAGCCAACCACCGAGACACACCGATACAGCCCTAATATTGACTGGGGTTATTTGGCCGATTAATTTTCTTAAATCTTGAGGGGGGTTTTTCTAGGGGATTTTTCCGATCCCTCTGGGCTTCATCTCTTTCATAAACCCGTGCGATGGACAACTGTCCACCGCACGTCAACTACCTTTTGTTGACACCAAAATACACTTACTATAGTATGATACTCTTTTTACACAAGCAAGTCTTTTTTACAATTCTTTACAATTGTTTTATCCTTGGTCTCAAGGGGCGTGAGTGCGTTTTTTCCCCCTGGGGTTTGAGCTGATCAAACCACCGATGAATACCGATACACCCTGATATTCATTGGGATTCTTTGACGGGATTTATTTTCCCAAATAGTAAGGAGTGTCGAATTTTTTCACGGGACTTTTTTTGCCGGAACCACAAAGGACACAAAGAAAAAGCCTATTTGCCGGTAATTCTCTCATACTCTTTTCACACAATCGAGTCTTTTTTACAATTCTTTATCGGGCTTTTTGCTTTTTTCCCAAGGGGGATAACCACAAAGACACCAAGGCACAAAGAGGAAAGAAAAGAGAGACAATGGAGCTTTCTTGGGAGTATCCACTTGGGAACGAAACATAATTCTTGTACTCCAAAAACCCTACTCTATGGTTCATCTCAAAAAGTTTATGATCCCCAAGTGGATGCTCCCGATCTTGATGGGATTAGTTCGGGGATTATTTCTCTGAAATAGTAAGGAGTGTCGAATTCTTTCACGGGACTTTTTTTGCCGGAACCACAAAGGACACAGAGGACACAAAGAAAAAGCCTATTTGCCGGTGATTCTCTCATACTCTTTTCACATAATCGAGTCTTTTTTACAATTCTTTACATTTTTTTTGAGCCTGGGTGTCAAGAGGCCCTATCGCGTTTTTTTCCCTGGGGTTTGGGCGGCTCAAACCACCGATGAATCCCGATACACTCGGCTCTTGACTGGGATTATTTGGCCGATTAATTTTCTTAAATCTTGAGGGGGTTTTTCTGGGGGATTTTTCTGATCCCTCTGGGGTTCATCTCTTTCATAAACCCGTGCGATGGACAAC
>Ga0209175_10000118_pt1 | contig 54453 bp, 45 predicted proteins | sample JI91814C2DNA_FD_187506 | JGI IMG/M metagenome (GOLD analysis project Ga0209175, IMG submission 187506) | Wastewater effluent complex algal communities from Wisconsin, to seasonally profile nutrient transformation and Carbon sequestration -... | ecosystem: Engineered > WWTP > Effluent > Algae...
ATGCCAGTAGCGCTATCCAGCAGGCTATTGGGGGAGGCCCCGCCCAAGGCCGGCTGGGGTCGATCGAGCCAATCATGAAGCCATTGGTCAAAGTCGAAGTCCGGAGACCCGTCGGCACATAAGGTCTCGCGAAGCCGTTCGGCGACCATCTGGATCTCCGCAGGCAGGTCCGTAGATGACGTCGACATGTTAGGTCCCCTCCCAAGACTCAGATGGGACGCCAATTGCTGCCGGCTGTCAATTCTCCAGCTCAGCGCCAGCCACCCGATACCCAACGCCAAAGCATTGCGGCTGGCCGGTGAGCCGCGACACATGAGACCAGGTAGCTAAATGGAGGCAGTGGGCTACTCTATGCCGGAAGTTGCGCTGGAGTATTGGGAAAAGCCGCACGATCCCCGAAGAGGGCACTCAAGACTTGGGCCCTCCGACTACGCCTGACGGATGGCCGAGATCGGCTACCCTTACCCTGGATTCTAAATGGATCCGCTACTGAAAGCGTGGGAACGTTGATCTGCGCGTCTTGACCAGTCGCAACCAAGAAGGATGGAGTCAGAGCGAGATATAGCTAGCATCGATCGCGTCGGAAGAGGTCTTCTGAGATGGCTCAAACACAATCAAGCGCACGAAACATTGTCTTCCTCAGTCATGCGAATCCGGAAGACAACGTACTCACGCTTTGGCTTGGCACTCGGCTTGCGGCGGCGGGGTACGCCGTCTGGTCTGATGTCACCAAACTAATCGGCGGTGAAACCTTCTGGGATGACATCGAGGAAGCAATACGCAGCCACTCCGTAAAGGTGATATCCCTGGTTTCCAAAGCGGGAGTGCACAAGAAGGGATTCAAAGACGAGTTATCTTTGGCGCTCGCGGTGGAGCGTGCCGAAGCCATTGACGATTTCGTTATTCCAATTCGTGTTGATGACATCGCGTTCTCCGAGTTTCCTGCTGAAATCATTCGCCGGAACGCCATTGATTTTCATGGGTTGTGGCATCAGGGGCTTGGCAAGCTGATCAAGAAGCTGGAGGTCGACGCGACACCAAGGTCATCGTCGCCGAGAGAGGATGCGCTGTCGGACTGGTCGAGGGCTCTGCTCGGAATCGACTCGGGTGTGATCGCGGAAAGCGAGTCCGTCGTATCCAACTGGATCGACATTCTGGAGATGCCAAAGGCGATATGTATTAGCAAGCTTCGTACTGGAGCCGTCGCTCCGGACCTCAGCAGGCATCAATGGCCTTTGGAGATAAGGGGCTCGAACACGTTCGGCTTCGATAGAATTGACCTCACTCTCCCGAATCATTTTGAGTTGGTCAGCGAAGTTGACTTGAGCTACTTCTTGGATGGCGGATCTATCCTAAAGCGCCGTGACGCGCAGAACGTCTTAGTAGGCCTACTTAGAGTCGCCTGCGAAAAGCATATGCAACGGGCAGGACTCATTGGAGCGACACTTTCGAACGGAAGAGTGGGATATTTCCATAAGATTGACGGGGGAGGACTCAAACGAACTGCCTTCGTCGGCCCTACCGGCGTCTCCGGGAGCCGAGCGCTCGGGGGCTATAGTCCTAAGAAGAACGTTTATTGGCACTACGCACCCGAACTCTATCCGTTCATAGATAAGCAGCCTCGCTTTTCGCTCACGGCACACGTGGTTTTTTCTCAAGACGGGGAAACACCGATTGCAGAAGCAGGTCGCGCCCATCGCCTTAGGCGGAGCTTCTGCAAGACGTGGTGGCAAGATCGTTGGCGAGACCTAATGCTCGCCTACCTGTCTAGCATGTCAGACGAAGCAGGTCAGGTTACGGTGAAAGTCTCCGATTCAAGAGCCATAATCTTGTCGAAGCACCCCTCGGTTTTCTCGTCGCCAGTGTCGGCGACTGACCCAGGCGCGGAAAGCGTTGAACCGGAAACTATGGACGATCCGGACTTTGGTGACCTAAGCATCGAAGATGAAGAACAAGACCAAGATGATGGCGATGAAGAGCAAGTATTTGCGAGCGCCGCAGAATGAACACGTCTTCTAACATCGTCTTCTTTGACGAACCAAAATTGACGTTTGGTGCCGGCCAAACCCTTGAGTCGCCGAAGGACGGGTTATTTCTCTTCGGTCCACTGAAGAGTGATTCCAGCACGGGGGGCATTCGAGTCGGTGTAGTTGGAACAGCTGTAGGTATACAGCATTTTGAGCGCTGGGCAGAGTCAATTCAGGGCTACATTCCGGCGGCAGAGTCTCAGTCGGCGCAGCACCGGCCTTTCCCGGGATTCTCAGCTGTGTTTGGCCTGGATTTTCCAGGAGATGGATTCCGGAGAATCGAAGTGACCGATGCGAAGATTAACGAGGCGCTGTACATAGCAGACCGCCACCAAGCGATCTTCAAAACGGTAGATGTCTTTGCAGATCCTATTGCGAAGTACATGGCCACGGAGGACGCGCCGGTTGATCTGTGGATTGTTCTAATTCCAGACAGAGTCTACGAATATGGAAGGCCACAATCGATCGTGCCTAAAGCGATTCGAGTTGAGGGAGAGCAGACAAGCAGCAAGAAGATTGCAAAGGACCTGATTAATCAGCGCCCGCTATTTGCCGAGGACGATGCCGCTGCGACCCCCTACTACTACGAGTTGAACTTTCACAACCAGATGAAGGCCCGTCTTCTTGAGGGGAAAAGCCGGGCGGTAATCCAGATTGTGCGCGAGTCGACGATTGCTCCCCGCGCCTTCCTCAATGCGAAAGGCGAGCCAAGTCGAAAGTCTCAAGATCCTGCAACTGTTGCTTGGAACTTGTGCACGACTGCGTACTTCAAAACTGGACGGCGGCCATGGAAATTGGCCGGTGTGCGCGCGGGCGTGTGCTATATCGGGCTCGTTTTTAAGAAGATTGAGACAGCCTCAGATGAGTCTTCAGCATGCTGCGGCGCGCAGATGTTCTTGGATTCGGGGGAAGGGATGGTTTTTCGTGGAGCGGTGGGCCCTTGGCGCTCGACGCGAGCCGGCGAGTATCATCTAAGTCGCGATGCAGCAACCAACCTTATATCCTTGGTCGTGCGCGCCTACGAGGACCTCCATGGGACTCCGCCGCGCGAGCTCTTCATTCATGGGAAAACGTTCTTCAACGACGACGAATGGGAAGGATTCAAGGATGCAGTTTCGGCCCAAACAAGTATCGTTTGCGTCCGGATTCAAAACGCAAAAGACTTGAAGCTCTTTCGATTCGGAAGGCACCCTCTGTTGCGGGGAACGGCGCTCATTAGGAACGGAAGAACTGGCTACCTCTGGACGCGCGGCTACATTCCCTACTTCAAGACGTACCCGGGCCGAGAGACGCCTACTCCGTTGCGAATTGATATCGTTCGAGGAGAAGCTTCGCTGCACGATGTGATGCGCGACGTCTTTGGACTTACCAAATTAAATTTCAACGCGTGCATTTACGGAGATGGGCAGCCGGTGACATTGCGCTTTGCCGATTCAGTAGGTGAGATCCTCACCGCTGGTCCGACCAACTCTGATCAGCCGCCCCTGCCTTTCAAGCATTACATTTAGGCAATTGGGACCAGTCCAAGCGGGCCTATCTGATATCCGCGCATGGCCGAAAGCGGAAGTCGGACACCCGAAGAGGACCGGATGCCGCCGTAAAGGCGGACCATCTCCGTCGAGACCAGAACCACTGGCTAGCTCAATCCGGCACAAGAGTTGAAGCCGACCTGCACCCAAACCACCCGCTTCCACCAATAACTTTTGCGTGGCCACCCTTCGCAGCCCGCTCGGCTACCACTATCCCCTGGCGAGGCGGAACCGTCACTTTAGTTCGAAAACAAAGCCTTGCATTCCCACTAACTTTTGCCGCAAGACACTTTGCTGGATGTTTCGCGAGGCTCCGATTATAGCCACCCCGGCCGGGGCGAGTCCGGCCCGGGGTGTCGGAGAATCCGGGCCGCGGGGCTCAGCCCCCTGCCCGTCCCGCGCCGGTCGCCGCCCCCGGGCCCCGCCCTGCCGGCCCCTGCGGGCGCATGGGCGGCCCGCCGCGGGGACGGCCCGCTATAATCACCGCATGTCAGCCCAGCCCCAAGCCGCCACCCTGCCCGGCATCGCCGAGATCCAGTCCCTCGCCGCCGGTGAAATGGAGGCCGTGAACCGGCTCATCCGCAGCCGCCTGGCCTCGGACGTGGTGCTGATCAACCAGATTTCCGACCACATCATCGCCGCCGGCGGCAAGCGCCTGCGGCCCATGCTGGTGGTGCTGGCGGCGCGCGCACTGGGCAACAGCGGCACGGCGCCGCACCAGCTGGCGGCCATCGTCGAGTTCATCCACACCTCCACCCTGCTGCACGACGACGTGGTGGACGAATCCGACCTTCGCCGCGGCCGCAAGACCGCCAACGCGCTGTGGGGCAACGCGCCCAGCGTGCTGGTGGGCGACTTCCTTTACTCGCGCAGCTTCCAACTGATGGTGGAGCTGGACTCGATGCCGGTGATGCGCGTGCTGGCCGACACCACCAACCAGATCGCCGAAGGCGAGGTGCTGCAGCTGCTGCACGTGCACAACCCCGACACCGACGAAGCCACGTACCTGCGCGTGATCGAGCGCAAGACCGCCGTGCTGTTCGCCGCCGCCACGCGCCTGGGCGCGCTGCAGGCCGGCGCCAGCGAAGCGATGCAGCAGCGCCTGCACGACTACGGCATGAACCTGGGCCTGGCCTTCCAGATCGCCGACGACGTGCTGGACTACACCGCCGACGCCGCCACGCTGGGCAAGAACCTGGGCGACGACCTGGCCGAGGGCAAGGCCACCCTGCCCCTGATCCACGCCATGGCCCACAGCAGCGACGCGGTGCGCCAGCGCCTGCGCGAAATCGTCGAAGCCGGCGACGCCTCCGCCATGCCCGAAGTGCTGGCCGCCATCGGCCACACCGGCGGCATCGGCTACAGCCAGCAGCGCGCCGCGCACTACGCGGCCCTGGCCGAATCCGCCCTGGACGGCCTGCCCGACAGCCCCTGGCTGCAGGCGCTGCGCGGCCTGGCCCACTACTCCACCGCCCGCAACCACTGAAAGGAAAATGTACCAGGTACATTTTCATGGGACGCCTGGCCAAGCCCGGACGCTACATGAAAATGTACCTGGTACATTTTCCTTTCAGCGGCGGCGCGAGGCCTGCAGGGCGACCAGGCGCGAGATCACCAGGGCGATGTACAGCACGCCCATCATCTGCTGGATCATCACCAGCGAACGGGCGTGGTCGCTGACCGGCGTGATTTCGCCGAAGCCCACGCTGCTCAGGCAGGTGAAACTGAAGTACAGCAGCTCCCACCAGCCCGTGGCCCCGTCGGGATTGTTCGGGGCGTTGATGAAGAACGAGCCCGGCGCGAACGTCTCCACCAGCGCGTACAGGTAGGCGAACACGAACGCCATCAGCACGTACAGGCCCGCGGCGGCGAACAGTTCGTCGAGCGTCATCACGTCGTCGCTGAGCATGTAGCGCAGCAGGCACACCACCACGAAGGCATGGAACATGGCCTGCGTGGCCAGGTTGGCCGGCACCAGCCAGGCGCTGGGGAAGAACGCCGCGCCGATGTGCAGCACGATGGCCGGCCACACCAGCACGTAGCCGATGCGCGCCTCGGGGCCGCTGGCGCGCGCGGCGCGCAGGGCCAGCAGCAGCACCACCAGGTCGAACACGGCGATGGCCGCGCGACCACCCGGGTAGGGCTGCAGGAACGGGTACAGCACCACCAGCACGATCAGCGAAAACAGCAGCCAGGCATTGGGCAGCCGGGCGATCCGGTGGAGGATGGCCGGCGGCATGTCAGCGCAGCAGCACCATCGTGGCCAGGCCCAGGAACGAGAAGAAGCCCATCACGTCGGTAACCGTGGTGAGGATGACGCCGCCGGCCAGGGCCGGGTCCATGCGCATGCGCTTGAGCGTCAGCGGCACCAGCACGCCGGCCATGGCGGCCGACAGCAGGTTGATCACCAGCGCGGCGAAGATGACCAGCGCCAGCTGCCAGTCGCCGAACCACAGCCAGGTGGCCAGGCCCACGGTGCCGCCGATCAGCAGGCCGTTCATCAGCGCCACGCGCGCTTCCTTCCACAGCAGCGCATTGGCGTTCGAGGCGCCCACCTGGCCCAGGGCCAGGCCGCGCACCATCAGCGCCAGCACCTGGGTGCCGGCGTTGCCGCCCATGCCGGCCACGATGGGCATCAGCACGGCCAGCGCCACCAGCTGGTCGATGGTGCCCTGGAACTGGCCCACCACGCTGGAGGCCAGGAAGGCCGTGCCCAGGTTGATGGCCAGCCACACCACGCGGCGCCGGAACGCGCGCACCACGGGGCTGAACAGGTCTTCGTCCTCGTCCACGCCGGCGGCGCTGAGCGCCTGGTGCTCGGCCTGGGCGCGGATGATGTCCACCACGTCGTCAATGGTGATGCGGCCCAGCAGGATGTTGTTGCCGTCCACCACGGGCGCCGAGATCCAGTCGTGGTCGGAGAACTGCGTGGCCACCTCGGTGTCGGGCGTGTCCACCGGGATGGCCGGCTGCTCGTCGTCGATCAGTTCGTTGATGGGCGTGGACGCGTCGTGGATCAGCAGCGAGGCGATGGCCACGCGGCCCAGGTACTGGTGGCGGCGGCTGACCACGAACAGGTGGTCGGTGTGTTCGGGGATTTCGCCGCGCAGGCGCAGGTAGCGCAGCACCACGTCCACGGTGACGTCGGTGCGCACCGTGATGACGTCGGGGTTCATCAGGCGGCCGGCGGTGTCTTCGCCATAGCTCAGGACCTGTTCGAGGCGCTCGCGGTTCTCGCGGTCCATCGACTTCAGGACTTCCTCGATGACGGTGTCGGGGAGGTCTTCGGCCAGTTCGGCCAGGTCGTCGATGTCCAGGTCTTCGACCGCGGCGATTATTTCGTCGGGGTCCATCTCGGCCAGCAGGCTCTCGCGCACGTCGTCGCCGACGTGCACCAGCACCTCGCCGTCGTCCTCCGGATCCACCAGGCCCCAGACGATGCCGCGCTTGGCCGCAGGCAGGGATTCGAGCAGGTTGCCGATCTCGGCCGGGGAAAGCGTGTTCACCAGGCGGCGCACCGGGCCCAGGCGGCCGGCGTCGAGCGCGTCCGACAGCATGCGCAGCTGGCGCGCGGTCTTGTCGTGGCGGACGGCTTCGGCCATCAGGCGGCTCCCGGGAATGCCGCCGTATTATGCGGGGCCTTGCGGCGGCCGCCTACCGCCGCGTGGTCGCGCGGGCCTCAGGCCTTGCCCTGTTCGACCAGCGTGAGTGCGACCTTGTCGCGCAGGTAGGCGGGTTCGAGCTGGTCGGGCGGCACGGCTTCGCCGCGGGCGAAGGCCTCGGCGGCCAGCCAGGCCAGGTCGGCGGCGTGCGGCAGCGCCGCGGCGTCGAAGCCCGCCAGCGTGTCGCCCAGGCGCTGCACCAGCGCGCCCGATTCGGCGGAGAAGCCCGTGCCCACGCCGAACGCGGGCAGCGCGGGAAGCGGCGCCGATGCAGGCGCGACGATGGTCTCCGGGCCGGCGGCCAGCATGCGTCCGTCGCCGGCGCGGGTGAATTCCCCGAGGTAGACCTCGCCCATGCGCGCATCAATGGCCGCCAGCACGCGCTCGCCGCACCCCTGCCGCGCCAGCACGGCCAGCGTGGACACCGGCAGCACCGGGCGATCCAGCGCCAGCGCCAGGCCCTGCACCAGGGCGATGGCCAGGCGCACGCCGGTGAACGCGCCGGGGCCGCGCCCGACGGCAATGGCGTCGAGCTGCGACTTGCGCAGTCCGGCCTGCGCCAGCAGTCCGTCGGCCCAGGGCAGCACGAGCTGGGTGTGGCGACGGGGCGCCAGTTCGTGGCGCGCCATCACTTCGCCGTCCACGTACACCGCCACCGAACAGGCCTCGGTGCTGGTTTCGATGGCCAGCAGCTTCGCGCGGGGCGACTGCGGTGCCGTCATGGCAGGTCTTCCTGGGGGTCGTGGGCGGGCGATGATTGTGTCGCAAAGAAGTCCTGCACGTCCTCGATCAAGCGCGTGCGCGGGAACGGCGGCAGGCTGTCCAGGAACAGGCGGCCGTAGGACTTGCCCACCAGGCGCGGATCGCACAGCACCAGCACGCCGCGGTCCAGGTGGCTGCGGACCAGGCGGCCCACGCCCTGCTTGAGGGCGATCACGGCCTGCGGCAGCTGTTCGTCGCGGAAGGGATTGCCGCCGTCGCGGCGCACGGCGTCGAGCTTGGCCTCCAGCACCGGGTCGTCCGGCGCGGCGAACGGCAGGCGGTCGATCACCACCACGCTCAGCGCTTCGCCGGCCACGTCCACGCCCTCCCAGAAACTGGCCGCGCCCAGCAGCACGCCGTTGCCCGAGGCGCGGAACTGCTCCAGCAGCGTGTTGCGCGGCGCACTGCCCTGCACGAACAGCGGCCAGGGGCCGTCGCGCAGCTGCTCGGCCGCCTCGCGCAGCGCACGGTGCGACGTGAACAGCAGGAAGGCGCGGCCATTCGACGCTTCCAGCACCGGCCACACGGCGTCGAGCATCGCGCCCAGGTAGTCGCGGCTGTTGGGCTCGGGCAGGCCGCGCGGCAGGTAGCACAGCGCCTGGTTCGGCCAGTCGAAGGGGCTGGGCTGCAGCAGCTCGCGCGGCTCGTCCAGGCCAAGCCGCTTGCAGATGTGCCTGAAGTCCCCCGCCACCGAAAGCGTGGCCGAAGTGAAGATCCAGGCGGCGCGGCTTTGCTCGCGATAGCGACGCAGCGGCCCCGACACATCCAGCGGCGTGCGCTGCAATACGAACCCGCGCTGCGTCAGCTCGTACCAGCGCACGGAAGTGGCGGCAAGAACGGGGTCAGATGAACTTCCCGAGGGAGCGGCATCGTCATGCGAACTGGCGTCGGGAAGTTCATCTGACCCCGTTCCTGCTGCTGTTCCGCGCCAGGTGCGGAGGCGGTGGACGAGGTCGGCGGCGCGGTTGGCGCAGGTGCCGAAGCCGGGCGAGGCGTCGGCCAGCGGTGAGAGGCTGCGGGCGAGTTCGACCAGGGCGTGCTCGAGCTGGTCCAGCGCGGCCACGGCCGGGGCGTGGGGCAGCAGGCGCGACTGCGCCGCGCGCTGGGGCAGCGGCTCCATGGCCAGGCGCAGTTCGCGCGTGGCGTGTTCCAGGCTGCGCGCCGGCGCCATCACGCTGGCCAGTGACGCGGTGACGTGCTGGCACTCGGCCAGGCTGTCGCGCGCGAGGTCCAGCAGCTGGCGCGAGCCCAAGCCTTCGCCGAAGAACTGCGCGGCCAGCTCGGGCAGCTGGTGCGCCTCGTCCAGCACGAAGGCCGCGGCGCCGGGCAGGATTTCACCGAAGCCCTCCTGCTTGATCGCCAGGTCGGCCAGCAGCAGGTGGTGGTTCACCACCACCAGGTCGGCGGCCTGCGCCTGCTGGCGCGCCTTGGCCACGAAGCATTCGCTCCAGAACGGGCACTCGCCGCCCAGGCAGTTTTCCGCCGTGGACGACACCATCGGCCACAGCGGTGAATCCTCGGGCAGGTCGGCCAGCTCGGCCAGGTCGCCGCGCAGCGTGCGGCCGGACCAGGCCAGCACGCGCTGGAACTGCGCCGCCACGTCGCGCGAGGCGAACTTCTCGCCCTTGGCCTGCTCCATGCGGTACTGGCACAGATAGTTCGAACGACCCTTGAGCAGCGCCGTGCGCAGGCCCGCGCCCAGCGCCTCGCGCACGCGCGGCAGGTCGCGATGGTAGAGCTGGTCCTGCAGCGCGCGCGTGCCGGTGGAAATGATCACGCGCTGGCCCGACAGCAGCGCCGGCACCAGGTAGGCGTAGGTTTTTCCGGTGCCGGTGCCCGCTTCGGCGACGAGTGTGGAGCGGCTGTCCATCGCCTCGGCAATGGCCTGGGCCAGCTGCGCCTGCGCCGCGCGGGGCGCGTAGCCCTCCAGGCGAACGTCCAGCGGGCCGCCCTCGGCGAGCGCCGCGCGGGTGCGTTGCGCCAGGTCGTCCACCTACATGCGGACCGGCGGCGCCACCGTGCAGGAGTCCACCTGCGCGCGCGCCACCGAGGCGCCCGCTGCGTCGCCGCGGCCTTCGCGGGCGAAGGCGATCGTGGTCCAGTTGCGGCGGCACAGCCCGCCCAGCTTCGGGCCCTTCTGGTACGAGTCGTTGGCCAGCTGTTCGGCGACCATCCACGCACGGCCCAGCAGCGCCAGTTCGGCTTTCCACTGCAGCAGGTCGGGGTCGCCCGGGCTCAGCGCCAGCGCGCGGTCGAGGGTGGCGTTGGCCTGCTTGAGCTGCCTCCGCGCTTCCTGCGCCTCGGCCTGCGCGCGCAGGTCCTCGACCTGCGGATCGCGCAGCGGCTGCACTTCCAGCTCATTGCCGTTGACGCCGGCCGCGCGCACCGCGGCCACCTGGGTGGCCACGTCGGGCTTGGCCGCGGCACGACCGTGTTTGGCAGGCGGCGCCCCGCTGCCGCAGGCCGCCAGGGCCAGGGCCATCGCGCCCACGATCAGATGCCTCATTGTTCTGTGTCCTCTTCTTCGGGCCGTTCACCGGCATCGTCGCCGCCGAAGCGGAACCAGTCCAGCCAGCTGCGCTCGACGCAGCTGACGTGTTCGGGCGGCAGGTAGCCCGCCACGAAGGCGTACTGGCGCGCACCCTCGCAATTTTCCTCGGTGGTGGCGAACGTGGCCGCGTCCACCCAGCCATATTCCAGGCCCGCGCTGCCGACGTTGAGCGGCGCGCTGGGCAGCTTGGTGAACAGCGCCGACCACACGCGCATCGCGCCGGTGGAACCGTACAGGCCGGTGGGTTCGTTCTGGTCGTTGCCCACCCACACCACCGCCAGGTGGTCGCCCGTGTAGCCGGCGAACCAGCTGTCGCGGCTGTCGTTGCTGGTGCCGGTCTTGCCGGCCACGCGCAGCGGACCCAGGCCCGCCGACAGCAGGGAACGGCCGGTGCCGCGCGACACCGCGTCCTGCAGCGCCAGCGTGACCAGGCGCGCGGCGATGGCGTCGCCCTCCTTCGCCGGCTCGGCGCTGAAGTCGTAGCGGCTGATGGCCTTGCCCTGGGGATCGAGCACGCCGCGCACGGCGCGCAGCGGCTGGATTTCGCCGCCCGAGGCGAGGAACTGGTAGACCTGCGCCATCGCGAACGGGCTCAGGTCCACCGAGCCCAGGATCAGCGACGGGTTGGCCGGCGCGCGCAGCCCCGCCAGCACCTTGAGCAGTTCGGCCAGGCGGTCCGGGCCCACGTCCATGCCCACGCGCACCGTGGCCTGGTTGTAGGACTGCGCCAGTGCGTCGGCCAGGCTGACGCGGCCGTGGCTGCGGCCGTCGGAGTTTTCCGGGCGCCAGGACCGGCCGTTGGGCAGCGTGATGTCCAGCGGCGCATCGTCCACCTGCGTGGCCAGCGACCAGCGGTCGGGCTGGGCCAGCGCCAGCAGGTACACCATGGGCTTGAGCAGCGAACCCACCGGCCGCTGCGCCTCGAGCGCGCGGTTGAAGCCGGGCTGGTCGGTGTCGCGGTTGCCCACCATCGCCAGCAGTTCGCCGGTGTGCGCGTCGGTGACCACCATGCCCGACTGCAGCGCCGGGCCGTCCTTGCGCTGCACCTGGGCCAGCGTGCCGCTGACGGCTTTTTCCGACAGCAGCTGCGCCGACGGCGACAGCGTGGTGAGCACGCTCAGGCCGGCGCCGCGCAGCGCATCGGCCGGATAGTCGCGCGCCAGCTGGCGCCGCACCAGGTCCATGAAGGCCGGGTTGCGGTTGCTGGCCACGCCCGGCTTCGCGCTCACGCCCAAGGGGGCGGCTTTCGCGCGCTTGGCTTCGGCGGCGTCAATGAGTTCGAGTTCCTGCCACACCGACAGCACCAGGTCACGCCGCGCCTTGGCCGCTTCGGGCTTGCGCCGCGGCTCGTAGATGGACGGGCCCTGGATCATGCCCACCAGCAGCGCCATGTCCTCGGTGCGCAGGCTGCCCAGTTCGCGCCCGAACCAGAATTCCGACGCCGCCGCCACGCCGTGCACCGACTGGTTGCCCTGCTGGCCCAGGTAGACCTGGTTGAGGTAGGCCTCGAGGATGCGGCGCTTGTCGTAGCGCGCCTCGATGATGAGCGAATAGGCGGCTTCCTTGAACTTGCGCGTGAAGCGCTTCTCGCGCGTCAGGAACAGGCTGCGCACCAGCTGCTGGGTGAGCGTGCTGGCGCCCTGCTCGAGTTCGCCTTCGCGCACGTTCACCCACATCGCGCGCAGCACGCCCCAGGGGTCGATGCCGTGGTGGTGCTTGAAGTTGCGGTCTTCCACCGCCTGCAGGCCCATCACCAGCAGCGGCGGCACTTCGGTGAGCTGCACCAGGCGGCGCTCTTCCTGCACGTTGCCGCCGTACAGGGTGGCGATGCGGGCGGGGTCGATGCGGGCCGCGTCGAGCTTGCCGGCGCGGCGGTCGGCCACCGACGACACCCGGCCGCCGGACAGCACCACCTCGAGACTGGCCGCCGGCACCGGGCCGTCGAGGTCGGTGAAGCTGCGCGTGCCTATGCGGAAGCGGCCGCCGTCGCGCTGGTAGCTGCCCGGCACGTCGCCGCCGCCGTCCTTGCTGTAGCCGGCCGCGGCCAGCTCCAGTTCGAGCGTGGCGGCGTCCAGCCTCACGCCCGGCTTGATCAGCAGCGGCCGGGCATAGACGCGGGTGGGCACCTGCCAGGCCAGCTGATCGAACTCGGCGCGCACCTGCTTGTCGAGCACCCACGCCATCGGCAGGCCGATGACCAGCAGCAGGGCCAGGCCGGCCAGGGCGCCGCGCAACAGCCAGCGGCGCCAGCGCGGGCGGGCGGAATCGGGGCCGGGTTTTCTGGGGGGCGCGTTACGATGCACGGACATGGATAATCCGAAGGTGCGGCGAGTCTATCAGGCAGCCGCGCCCGCACCCCCACCCGAGACTGAACAAGCCGCATGGATGCACACCCTCTTCCGGTCCTGAGCCTGTGGACCGCCGCCGGCACCCACGGCGACGCGGCCGCGGGCGTGCCGGACGCCATGGCGCGCGTCCCGGGCACGGCCGACGGTCCGGACCAGGCGCTGGCGCGCGCCGTGGCGCAGTTCCCCGGCCGCGACGTGCTGCTGATGCGCAGCGACGCCACGCTGCCCGACGGCGCCTGGCGAACGCTGGTGGACGCCTGCCACCAGGGCGCTTGGGACGTGCTGTCGCCGCTGGATGGCCGCTGGACGGTGTTCCCGGACGCCGCCGGGGATGCGCTGCGCAGCGCGCTGGCGTGGGACCTGGCCGAACACGCGAGCTTCGCGCACCGCGAGTGGTCGGAGGCGTGTTCGGTCTGGCGCGCCGCGGCCGCGGCCAGTCGCGATGCCCGCGGCGCACGGCGCTGCGGCCTGCTGCCCTGCGTGTACGTGGCCTCGGGCGTGACGCCCCGCGACAGTGAACTGCCGCTGCCGCTGGCCACGCTCAAGGCACGCATCGCGGAAGCCACCGCGGCACCCCACGCGACCGCGTCGGCGCCCGCGCTGCTGCACGTACTGCACGACTGGAGCGGCGGCGTCGAACGATTCGCGCGCGACCTGGCCGCCGCCGACCGCGGCCGCCGGCACCTGCTGCTGGTGGCACGCGGCGACGAGCACCGCCAGCCCTACGGCCGCCGGCTGCACCTGCACCTGGACCTGGATTCGCCGGCCGTCCGCACCTGGCCACTGGCCAACCCGGCGGACACCACCGCCCTGCAGTCGCCCGAAGTGGCGGCCATCCTGGCCACGATCATCGCCGAGTGGGGCGTGGGTTCGGTGCTGGTGTCGTCGCTGATCGGCCACTCGCTGGACGTGCTGCGCACCGGCCTGCCCACCGCGCTGTGCGTGCACGACAACTACCCGGCCTGGCCGCTGCTGCACGATGCGCGCGACCCGGACACGCAGCCCTTCGACCGCCACGCGCTGGAGCGCGGCCTGGCCGAGGCCGGTCCGGATTACGTGCTTGCCGGCACCGGCGCGGATGACTGGTGGGCGCTGCGCGACGCCTTCGTGGCCGCACTGAAGGACGCCGGCGCCACCCTGGTGGCACCGAGCGCGTTCGCGCGCCGCCGCCTGTGTGCCATCGCGCCCGAACTGTCGCCGCTGCCGTGGCGCATCGTGCCGCACGGCCTGGCCCCGCTGCCGTCACCGGCCGCGGCCCCGCGCCGGCAGGACGCCGGCCAGCCGCTGCGCGTGCTCGTGCCCGGGCGCCTGGCCGGCGGCAAGGGCGAACACCTGCTGGCGCCCATGCTGGCGACGCTGCCGCCCGGCATCGAACTGCTGCTGCTGGGCAGCGGCAATGCCGGCGCCCGCTTCGAAGGCAAACCCTCGGTGATCGTGCAGCGCGAGTACGCGCGCGACCAGCTGCCGGCGCTGGTGCAGTCGCTGGCGCCCGACCTGGCGCTGCTGCCGTCCACCGCACCGGAAACCTTTGGCTACACCCTGTCGGAAATGCAGGCGCTGCGCGTGCCGGTGCTGTGCGCGTCGCCCGGCGCGCCGGCCGAACGGGTGTTGGCGGAGGGCGGAGGCTGGGTGGTGCCGCCCGACCCGGACACCGTGAACCGCAGGCTGGCGCACCTGGCCGCGCATCGCGATGACATCGCGGCAGTCGCCGCGGCGCCCGCGCCGGTGCCGGCCACGCTGGAGGCCATGGCCGCCGGCTGGCGCGACGTGCTGCCGCACGCGGCCGCCGTGCCGCGGCTGCGCGCCGCATCGCCTGCGCTGCTGTCGGGGCTGGGCATGAAGCGGGCAGCAGACCGCCTGCAGCAGCGACTCGCCCGGCGCGAGAGCGAACTGGCCGAAGCCAGCGCCGAACTGCAGCGCCGCGCCGACTGGGCCCACGGCCTGCAGGACCAGCTGGACCAGGCGCAGCAGCAGGCCCAGCGCCGCGACAACGAGCACCGCGCGGGCATCGCCCGCCTTGAACAGGACCTGCAGCAGGAGCGCGCCCGCTTCGAAAGCCATCTCGAGCAACAGCGCACCCGCTTCGAACACGACCTCGCGCAGGCGCACGGCGCCAGCGCCCGGCTGGAGGAATACATCCACGAACTCGACCACCAGCTGGCCGAGGCCCATGGCTACTACCAGCGCGACAGCACCGACCTGGCCCGGCAGCGTGACGTCGCCCTGCGCCAGCGCGACGAAATGCAGTCCCAGCTCGACGCCATCCGCGGCAGCCTGGCCTGGCGCGCCACCGCGCTGCCGCGCCACGTCATTCGCTGGCTGCGCAACCTCGGCCTGGCCCAGGCCTACCGGGCGCGCCACGTCAGCCAGCTGGCATCGCGCGGGCTTTCCAGCCTGCGCAGCCGCGGGCTGGCCGGCACGTGGCGCCGGTTCCAGCAGCTGCGCGCCACTCCCCGGGAAGCGCCGCACGCGCCCCTCGCGCCGCTGCCCGAGCGCGCCGACAGTGCGCTGCGCCTGCCGCGGCCCAAGGCGCCGCGGGCCAGCATCATCGTGCCGGTGTACAACCAGCTGCACTACACCCTGGCCTGCCTGCGCGCGCTGAGCGACTGCGGCGACGCCACCGCCTTCGAGGTGATCGTGGTGGACGACGCGTCCACCGACGCCTCGTCGCGCGTGCTGCCCAGCATCCCGGGCCTGCGCTACCACCGCAACGCCCGCAACCTGGGCTTCATCGGCGCCTGCAATGCCGGCGCCGAACTGGCGGCGGGCGAGTTCGTGGTGTTCCTCAACAACGACACCACCGTTTCGCCGGGCTGGCTGGACGCGCTGCTGGACACGTTCGCGCGCCACCCCGACACGGGGCTGGCCGGCAGCAAGCTGGTGTACCCCGACGGGCGCCTGCAGGAAGCGGGCGGCATCGTCTTCGCCGACGGCTCGGGCTGGAACTACGGGCGCTTCGAAGACCCGGCGCACCCGCGCTTCAACTTCGTGCGCGAAGTGGACTACTGCTCGGGCGCGTCCATCGCGCTGCGGCGCGAGCTGTTCATGCAGCTGGGCGGCTTCGACAGCCACTACGCGCCGGCCTACTACGAAGACACCGACCTGGCCATGCGCATCCGTGCCGCCGGCCTGAAGGTGCGCTACCAGCCGGCGTCGGTGGTGGTGCACCACGAAGGCATCAGCTCGGGCACCGACGTGCGCACCGGCGTGAAGGCCTACCAGGTGGCCAACCACGCCAAGTTCCTGGAGCGCTGGCGCAGCGTGCTGGCGCAGTCGCACCGGCCCGCCGGCAGCGACCCCGAGGTGGCCAGCGAGCGTGGCCGCAGGCACCGCGTGCTGGTGATGGACGCCTGCACGCCCACGCCCGACCGCGATTCGGGATCCCTGCGCATGCTGGCGCTGATGCGGGCGATGCGCGACGAGGGCTGTTCGGTGGTGTTCTTCGCCGAGAACCGCGCGCACGACGGCGCCTACACGCAGGCGCTGCAGCAGATCGGCGTGGAGGCCTGGTGGCATCCGTACCTGGCGGACGTGCCGGCGTGGCTGGCCCGGCACGGCGAGCGCTTCGACCTGGTGGTGGGCAGCCGGCACTACGTGCTGTCGCCGGTGCTGGCGCTGCTGCGCACGCACGCGCCGCGGGCGCACGTGGTGTTCGACACGGTGGACCTGCACCACCTGCGCGAGCTGCGCGAAGCCGAAGTCAGCGGCGACGCCGGACAGCTGCGCAAGGCCGCGCGCACGCGCCGCATCGAATTGGGCCTGATGGCGCAGTGCGACACCACCTGGGTGGTCAGCGGCGCCGAACAGGCCCTGCTGGCGCAGGAACTGCCCGGCGCCCGGGTGGACGTGGTGTCGAACATCCACGACGTGCACGGCCCCGGCCAGCCCTGGGACGAACGCCGCGACCTGCTGTTCGTGGGCGGCTACCGGCATCCGCCGAACGTGGACGCCGCCGTGTGGATGGCGCGCGACATTTTCCCGCTCGTGCGCGCCCGCCTGCCGGACGTGGTGCTGCACCTGGTGGGCTCGGAAGCGCCGCCCGAGGTGGTGGCGCTGGGCGAGCTGCCCGGCGTGCACCTGCACGGCTTCGTGCCCGACCTCACGCCGCTGCTGGAAGGCGCGCGCGTGGGCGTGGCGCCGCTGCGCTACGGCGCGGGCGTCAAGGGCAAGGTGAACCACAGCCTGGCGCACGGCCAGCCGATGGTGGCCACGCTGTGCGCGGTCGAAGGCATGCACCTGGCGGACGGCGTGGACGTGCTGGTGGCCGACGACGCCGAAGGCTTCGCCGCGGCCGTGGTGCGCCTGTACCAGGACCGCGCGCTGTGGCAAACGCTGTCGGCAGGCGGCCTGGAAAACACCCGCCGGCACTTCTCGCCGGCCGCGGTGCGGGCCACCCTGCACACGCTGCTCGAGTCCCTGCCCGCGCGCTAGCCGCCGGCGCGCGCCAGCCGTTCGGCGATGGCCGCCAGGCCCGGGTGCGCCGGGTCGAGCGACTGCGCCGAGTTCAGCGCGCGGCGCGCCAGCGCCAGCTCATTGGCGCCCAGGCGTTCATCGGCGAAGGCCAGCCAGCGGTCGGCCAGGCGGCGACGGTCGGCCAACAGCGCAGCGCTGCCGGCGTCGCGCGCGGCGCGCGCGTCCAGGCACGACTGCGCGCGCGAAAGCCGGTTGCCGGCCAGTTCGTCCTCGAAGCAGGCCAGCGCGCGACGGTCGTATTCGGCAAGGGCACTGCGCACTTCCGCCGAGCCCGGCGCGATGGCCGAGGCCTGGCGCAGGAAATCCCAGGACGACGCGCCCGGCGGGTCAATCAGGTCGCCCTGGCGCATGGCGGCGCGTGCCTGCGCCAGCAGGCCCGCAAGACGCTCGGGATCGGCTGCCGGCAGCTGGCCCTGCGCCGACCGCGCCTGGGCCAGGCGACGCTCGGCCACGGCGATCGCCGGCGCGGCCGGCTGCCATTCGCGCGCCCGCTGCAGCGAGGCTTCGGCGGCCGGGAAGTCGAAGTCGGCGGCCTCGCGGCCGGCGCGCAGCGCCATCGCCGCCGCGGTGTCGTCCAGGCCGCGGCGCGCGTCCGCTGCTTCCGGATCGGCGGCCAGCAGGGACAGATAGGCTTCGGCCGCGGCGTCCAGGCGGCCGGCGCGCCGTGCCTCGGCGGCGTCGGCCAGCAGCGCGTCGCGCTCACGCTGGCGCCGCTGCTGCGCTTCGCCCAGCCGCGCCTTCAGGGCCGGCAGCTCGAGGTGGCTGGGGTCGGCCTGCTCCACGCGCGCGGCCAGCGCCTGCGCCTGTTCGATGCCGCCGCCGGCCAGCGCCTGCTGCGCCTGGGCCAGCAGGCCCGAGAGGATTTCGCTGCGGCCGCTCAGCGCCAGCGCATTGTCGGGCTGCTGCTGCAGCACCTGCAGGTACAGCGCCAGCGCGCCTTCGGGCACCTGCTCCAGGCGGCCGGCGGCCTGCGCGTCGCGCGCGCGCCCGAGCAGCGCGGCGATGTCGGCACCGGTGGTTTCGATGCGCTGCAGGTCCTGTTCCAGCGGCACCAGGCCGGAGGCGGGCGCCGCCATGGCGCGCGCCATCTCGATGCGGGCGCGGGCGGTGCCGGCGTCGCCGGCGTTGATGGCGGCACGCGCCTGGGCCAGGGCGGCGTCGCGCACGGCGACCAGGCCGGCACGGGCCGCCAGGTGGTCGGGGTCGCGCGCCAGTACGGCCTGGAAGCGTTCGCGCGCACCGCTGCCGTCGGCCAGGCTCAGCTCACCGCGGGCCAGGGCCTGCTGCGCCGCTTCGATCTGCAGGTTGATGGCGGACTCGGGCACCAGCCGCTCGCCGATCTGTTCGCGCCAGTGGCCCAGCAGCAGGGCCAGCACGGCCAGTGCCGCAGCGGCGGCCAACAGCCACGCTGGACGCAGACGACGCCGCGCGGGCGCGGGCGCGGCCGGCCGCGCCGGACGCGAGAGGTCCATGGGGTCCATGGGCCCCAGGTCGGGCGTGCCGCCGGGCTCGATGCGTCGCTGGGTCATGCCGAGGTGTCCGTCATGGCGCGAGGATACCAGCGCCCCATGAACGCCGGCCGCGCGATTCAGCTGATGCGCCGCGCTTCCTGCACGCCGGGCACCGCGCTCAGGCGGCCCAGCAGGTCGCTGAGCTGGCCGAAGTCCGCCACGCGCACGGCCAGCCGGAGCTCGGCGATGCCCTGGCCCTCGTCCACCCGCGACTGCACGCCCAGGATGTTCACGCCCATCTGCGCGATCACGTTGGTGAGGTCCTTGAGCAGCCACTTGCGGTCGAAGGCGCGCAGCGTGATGTCCACTTCGTAGCTGGACGCGTGCTTGCGGCCCCACTCCACCGGCAGCCGGCGGTCGGGCTCGCGCGCCAGCAGGCGCAGCGCGCTGGGGCAGCTGGCGCGGTGGATGCTGACGCCGCGGCCGCGGGTGAGGTAGCCGACGATGTCGTCGCCCGGCACGGGCTGGCAGCAGCGGGCGATCTGGCTGAGCAGGTTGCCCACGCCTTCCACCGTGAACGGCGCCTTCGAGGCCGGCGCGTGCGGGCGCCGCGCCACCATGGACGCCGGCTCGGCCGGCGCCTTCGACGCCTGCGCGTGGTCGTGCAGGGTGCGGCTGACCTGGCTGGGGCCCAGGTCGCCCAGGGCGATGGCCAGGTGCAGGTCGTCGAGCGATTCGAAGCGGAACTTCGCCAGCACCGGCGCCAGGTCGGCGTGCAGCAGGGCGACCTTGCGCAGCTCCTTCTCCAGCAGCTCGCGGCCGGCCTGGACGTTGCGGGCGCGGTCGATGCGGTGGAACCAGGCGCGCACCTTGTCGCGCGCGCGGCCGGTGGCCAGGAAGCCGTTGCTGGCCAGCAGCCAGTCGCGCCGCGGTTCGGAGGTCTTGGCGGTGAGGATCTCGATGCGGTCGCCGGTGGCCGGGCGATGGTCCAGCGGCACGATGCGGCCGTTGACCTTGGCGCCGCGGCAGCGATGGCCCACTTCGGTGTGCACGGCGTAGGCGAAGTCGAGCACGGTGCCGTTGCGCGGCAGGTCCACCACTTCGCCGCGCGGCGTCAGCACGTACACCCGGTCTTCCACCAGTTCGGTGGAGAAGCCGGCCATCAGCGCGTCCTCGCCTTCGTCGCGGGCCTCCAGCAGCTGGCGCATCCAGGCCACCTTGCGCTCGAAGCTGGCGTCGGCGCCGCCGCCTTCCTTGTAGCGCCAGTGCGCGGCCACGCCCAGTTCGGCGTGTTCGTGCATCTGGTGGGTGCGTATCTGCACTTCCAGCGTCTGCCCGCCCGGGCCGATCACGGCGGTGTGCAGCGAGCGGTAGTCGTTGCCCTTGGGATGGGCGATGTAGTCGTCGAACTCCGAGGGAATGGACGGGAACAGCTGGTGCACCAGGCCCAGCACCGCGTAGCAGGTGGGGATGTCGTCCACCAGCACGCGCACCGCGCGGATGTCGTACAGCTCGCTGAAGGGCACGCCCTTGCGCTGCATCTTCTTCCAGATGCTGTAGATGTGCTTGGGCCGGCCGGCCACGTCGGCGGCGATGCCGGCCTCGGCCAGGGCGCGGCGGATGCGCTGCATGGCCTGTTCGATGACGCGCTCGCGGTCGGCGCGCTTCTCGTCCAGCAGCCGCGCGATGCGCTGGTAGGTGTCGGGCTGCAGCCAGCGGAAGGCCAGGTCTTCGATTTCCCACTTCAGCTGCCAGATGCCCAGCCGGTTCGCCAGCGGCGCATGGATGTCGGCGCTGAGCTCGGCCAGGGCGCGGCGTTCGTCGGCCGGCAGGCTGCCGGCTTCGCGCAGCCGCACCAGCTGCACCGCCAGCAGCACCAGCACCGCGCGCAGGTCGCGCACCAGGGCCAGCAGCAGCCGGCGCAGGCCCTCGGCGCTGCCCTTGCCCTGGCGCTGGTGGTGCAGCGCGCTGACCTGTTCGGACGCGGCCAGGCCTTCGAGCAGCGGCGCCAGGCGCGGCGACGCCGACAGGGCCGCCGCCGGCAGCGCGGCGCGCAGCTCGGGCCACAGGTGCAGGGCCGCGGCGGCCAGCACCTCGGGGTCGGCGCGCAGCGGCTGCAGGGCGGCCAGCACGCGCACGGCCAACTTCTCGGCGGCGCAGGGGGCCAGCGTGGCCGCGGCCGCCGCCAGCTGCGCCAGCAGGGGCGTGGCCGGCCCGTGGGCGGGCAGCCAGTGGTCCAGGCGCGGCGGCGCGGTGTTGGGCATCAAGTGGCGCCTTCGTTCCCCGGGCATGTAGACTGGCACACGAATACTGGCCAGTTTAACCAGTCCGGAATGCCTGCCATGCGTCGATTGATGATTGTTGCCCTCGTGCTGTTCTCCCTGGCCGCCGGTGCCGCTTCGGCCCAGCAGTTCTCCACGCTGGAAGAACGCATGACCTACGCCGAGTTCAAGGCCGCGGGCCTGGAAAAACTCACGCCCGAGGAACTGGCCGCGCTCAACAGCTGGCTGGCCGGCAAGTCCTCCGGCGCCGTCGCCGCCACCCCGGCGGTGGACAACCGCGGCTTCGAAGGCCGCACCGGCGCCGGCGGCGCGGTGGTGTCCACCGTCGCCGGTCCGTTCAAGGGCTGGAAGGGCAAGGGCGACCGCATCACGCTGGCCAACGGCCAGGTGTGGGAAGTCAGCGACAGCGGTACGCGCCTGAGCGTCTCGCTTGAAAACCCGACCGTCACCATCGAGCGCGGCATGCTCGACGCCTGGTTCCTGCGCGTGGACGGCTACAACGCCCGCGCCCGGGTCAAGCGCATCAAGTAAGCGTTTCCAGCTGGCGGGCCAGGCGCTTGGCCGAGACCTGGCGCCGCGTCCCCAGCTCCTGCGCGAACATCGACACGCGCAGCTCCTCCAGGTCCCATCGCAGCGCCTGCCAGGCCGGGTCCATCGCCCGGCCGCTGCGCCTTGCGTTCGCCAGCGCGTCGGTGAAGGGCTTGAGTTCGAGCATGCGCGCCTGGTCGCGCACCGGGTCGCGCAGCGCGCGGTCGGCGCGCAGCGACAGCGCCTTGAGATATCGCGGATACTCGGCCAGCGCGTCGGCCGGCGTGTCGCGCAGGAAACCCGGCGGCACCAGGCCGGCCAGCTGCGCCTTGAGGTCGTCGAGGTTGCCGCTGGCCCAGCCCAGCAGCTTCGATTCCAGCCGCGGCTTGATGTCGGCCACCAGGCCCAGGATGGCCTCGGCCAGCTGCAGCCGCGCCATGGCTTCGGCGAACAGGCGCCGTCCGGCCTCGTCCACGCGCTGCTGGAACGCCGCCGCGTCGCGCACGTTGGTGAACGGTGCGGACAGCACGGCGTTCAGCGCGGCCTGGGCCAGGTCGGTGCGCAGGTGTTCGTGCGCCGGCGGTGCGCCGGGGGCCTGGGCGAAGCCTTCGATGGCGGCGTACAGCAGGGCCAGCTTGGGCGACACCGGCAGCTGCTTGCGGGCCTGGCGCAATTTCTCCGCCAGCGCGAACGTGGCGAGGCGGCGCACGCCGGCGTCGTGTTCGCGGGCGGCTTCGGCGGCGTCGGCGAACACGCTCAGGGCCACGGCCTCGCGCTGGTCCACCAGCGCCGGGTAGGCCGGCACGCCGGCCGCGCCGGCCACCTGCGCCGGGATGGGCGCGTCGGGGAATTTCAGCAGGCCTTCGCGGGCCAGGTCCTCGCCGGCGCGCTCGGCGAACGCGCGCTCGGCCTGTTCACCGAAGCGGCGGCGCAGCTCGTCCAGGTCGCGCGACAGGGCCAGCACCCGGCCGTCGCGCTCGGCCAGCCGCAGGTTGATGCGCAGGTGCGCCTCCAGCCCGGCTTCGTCGAAGTCCAGCGCGGCCACCGGCGAACCGGTGGCCTTGGTGAGGAAGCGCGCCAGCGTGCCCGGCAGGCTGTCGGCCTCGGGCCGGGGGAAGGCCTCGGCGAAGGCGCGCGCGAAGTCCGGCGCCGGCACGTAGTTGCGGCGCAGCGCCTTGGGCAGGGCGCGGATCAGCGCCGTGGCCTTTTCCTCCACCAGGCCCGGCACCAGCCAGCCCAGGCGCGGACCGTCCAGGGCCTTGAGCAGGTGCAGCGGCACGTCCAGCGTGACGCCGTCCTCGGGGTGGCCGGGCTCGAAGCGGTAGTGCAGCGCCAGGCGGGCGTCGCCCAGCGGGAAGTACTTCGGGAAGCGCTCGGCCTCGCTGCCCTCGCCCGGCAGCAGGTCGGCCAGCGACCACTCCAGCGCGCGCTTGAGCTCCGGCGTCCACTTCGCCAGCGTGCTGTCGAGCGCGGCGACGCTGTTGATGTCGGCGGGCAGGCGGTCGAGGTACCAGCGCGCCTGCCAGTCCTCGTCGGCCACCAGGCCGGCGCGGCGCAGCTTGGCCTCTTCTTCGCGCGCCTTCTCCAGCGTGGCCAGGTTGCGCTTGAGGAAGGCGCTGCGCGTGTCCACCTCGCCCGGCACCAGGCCCTGGCGCACGAAGATCTCGCGTGACTCGGCCGGATACAGGCCGCCGTAGTGCACCGGCTTCCTGGGCGCCAGCACCAGGCCGAACAGGCTGATCTGCTCGCTGCCGATGACGCGGCCCTGCGCGCGCGACCAGTGCGGGTCGAAGTGCTTGCGCGCCAGCAGGTGGCCCAGCTCGGCGATCACCCAGTCGGGCTCGATGCGCGCGGCGGTCATGCCCCACACCCTGGCGGTGTCCATCAGCGTGGCCACCAGCACCCACGCCGGCGGCAGCTTGGCCAGCGACGAGCCGGGGAAGAGCTGGAACTTGCGCTGGCGCGGGGCGTCGTAGAGGCCCTTCTCGGTGCGGTGGCCGATCTGGGCGGGGAGGCCGGCGATGAGGGAGCGGTGGAGGGCGGCGTGGGCTGCGGCCTGCTGCTTGGACGGCGGAGATGGCGTACCAGGTACATTTTTCCGGCCCGAGTCCTGGCCAGCGCGATGGCCCTGCCCGGAAAAATGTACCTGGTACGTGGCTTCGGACGTGGCTCCGGTCGTGGGGTCCCAGCCGGCCTCTTCGCACGACAGCAGCAGCTGGCGGTGCAGCTCGCGCCATTCGCGCATGCGCAGGAAGCCCAGGTAGCGCCGCTCGCACCAGTCGCGCAGCTTCGACTGCGTGAGGTCCTCGTGCGCGGTGCGGTAGGCGTCCCACAGCTTGAGGATGCCGATGAACTCGGAGTTCGGGTCGGCAAATTCGGCGTGCGCGGTGTCGGCTTTCTCGCGCGCATCGGCCGGGCGCTCGCGCGGGTCCTGGATGCCAAGGAAGGAGGTGATCACCGTCATCGGCGCCAGGCAGCCGTGGCCCTGCGCGGCCACCAGCATGCGCGCCAGCTTCACGTCCACCGGCAGGCGCGACATCTGCCGGCCAATCGGCGTGAGGCGGCGCTCGTCGTCCACGGCGCCCAGTTCGGTCAGCGTCTGCCAGCCGTCGGCGATCGCGCGCGGGTCGGGCGGGTCGATGAAGGGGAAATCCTCCACCCGCCCCAGGCCCAGCGTGAGCATGCGCAGGATGACGCCGGCCAGCGAGGCGCGCAGGATTTCCGGGTCGGTGTAGCGCGGGCGCGCGTTGAAGTCATCTTCGGAATACAGGCGGTAGCAGATGCCCGAGGCGATGCGGCCGCAGCGGCCCTTGCGCTGGTCGGCGCTGGCCTGGCTGATGGGTTCGATGTGCAGGCGGTCGAGCTTGCCGCGCGGGCTGTAGCGCTTCACGCGCGCCGCGCCCGGGTCGATGACGTAGCGGATGCGCGGCACCGTCAGCGAGGTTTCCGCCACGTTGGTGGCCAGCACGATGCGCCGGCCCGGGCCCGGGTTGAACACCTTGTCCTGGTCGCGCACGGACAGCCGCGCGTACAGCGGTATCACTTCCGTGGACCGGTACTTGCGGCGGTTGAGCGCCGCGTGCGCGTCGCGGATCTCGCGTTCGCCGGGCAGGAAGACCAGCACGTCGCCCTGCGGGTCCTCGCGGGTGATTTCGTCGGCGGCCGCCACGATGGCCTCCGCCATCGACGGCGGGGATGACGTACCAGGTACATTTTTCCGGGCCGGATTCCCGCCCGGAGCACGGCCCTCTCCGGAAAAATGTACCTGGTACGCGGCTTCGGACGTAGCTTCCGAAGGCTCATCGGCGGGGCGGTAGCGGACTTCCACGGGAAACCCGCGGCCCTCGACGCTCAGCACCGGCGCGCCGTCGAAATGGCGGGCGAAGCGCTCGGTGTCAATCGTGGCCGAGGTGATGACGAGCTTGAGGTCGGGCCGCGTCTTCACCAGCTGCTTGAGGTAGCCCAGCAGGAAGTCGATGTTCAGGCTGCGCTCGTGCGCCTCGTCCACGATGATGGTGTCGTATCGCGACAGGAACCGGTCGGACTGGATTTCCGCCAGCAGGATGCCGTCGGTCATGAACTTGATGTAGGTGTCGTCGCCGACGTTCTCGGTGAAGCGCACCTGGTAGCCCACCGCGCCGCCCATCGGCACCTGCAGCTCCTCGGCCACGCGGCGCGCCACCGCGCGCGCGGCGATGCGCCGGGGCTGGGTGCAGCCGATCATGCCGGCGCTGCCGCGGCCTGCGGCCAGGCACAGTTTCGGCAGCTGGGTGGTCTTGCCCGAACCGGTTTCGCCGGCCAGGATCACCACCGGGTGCTTGCGGATGAGCGCAATCAGCGTTTCGGCCTCGCGCGCCACCGGCAGGCTGTCGTCAAACGTGGGCCTGGGCGCCTGCGCGGCGCGGCGCTGGCGCGTGGCCGTGGACGCCGCCACCGCCTGGTCCCAGGCCGCGCGCGCGGCGGCATCGCCCGGCGCCTTGCGCAGTGCGCCCAGCAACCGCTTGAGGCGGCCGTGGTCGCGGCTGAGCACGGTGTCGGTGGGAAAGACCGGGACGGGTGCGGGGCGCTGTTCCATTCCACGCCATGGTAACAATCCCGGCCCGTCCGTTTGCGCGCGACGCGTGAGGGGGTACAGTAAAAAGACATTCCCGAGGAGACCCCGACATGGCATCGAAGAAGGCTTCCAGCCCCGCCGCCGCCCCGCAGGGCGCGCCCAAGATCGACATCGGCATCAGCGAAAAGGACCGCCGCAAGATCGCCGACGGCCTGTCGCGCTTCCTCGCCGACAGCTACACGCTGTACCTCAAGACCCACAACTTCCACTGGAACGTCACCGGGCCGATGTTCAACTCGCTGCACGCGATGTTCATGACCCAGTACACCGAACAGTGGACGGCGCTGGACGAGATCGCCGAGCGCATCCGCGCCCTGGGCTTCAACGCGCCGGGCTCCTACGCCCAGTTCGTGAAGCTGGCCAGCATCAAGGAAGAGCCCGGCACCGAGACGCCGGACTGGCAGGAAATGGTGCGCCAGCTGGTGGCCGGCAACGAGGCCGTCTGCCGCACCGGCCGCAAGGTGCTGGAGATCGCCGACGACGCCGACGACGACCCGACCGAGGACCTGCTGACCCAGCGCCTGCAGATCCACGAGAAGTACGCCTGGATGCTTCGCTCCCTGCTGCAGTGACGCCCGGCGGCGCCGCCCGGCCGGCCCGGCCGGAGTTCGCACGGCCGCGCGGGCAAAGCTCCCTCACCGCGTGGCCCGGGCGGCCCGGTAAACTGGCGCCATGACGTCCACCGCCCACGACATCCTCCGCCGCGTTTTCGGCTATCCCGAGTTCCGGGGCGAGCAGGCCGCCGTGGTGGAACACATCGGCGCCGGCCACGACTGCCTGGTGCTGATGCCCACCGGCGCCGGCAAGTCGCTGTGCTACCAGGTGCCGTCGCTGCTGCGCGAAGGCACCGGCATCATCGTCTCGCCGCTGATCGCGCTGATGCAGGACCAGGTGGAGGCGCTGGAGCAGCTTGGCGTGCGCGCCGCCTTCCTCAACTCCTCGCTCAGCGGCGAAGCCGCCGCCGCGGTCGAGGCAAGGCTGCTGGCCGGCGACCTGGACATGCTGTACGTGGCGCCCGAACGCCTGCTGACCGATCGCTTCCTGCGCCTGCTCGACCGCAGCACCCTCGCCTTGTTCGCCATTGACGAAGCGCACTGCGTGTCGCAGTGGGGCCACGATTTCCGCCCCGAGTACCGCGAACTCAACCTGCTGCACGAGCGCTGGCCGGACGTGCCGCGCATCGCCCTGACCGCCACCGCCGACGCGCCCACCCGGCGCGAGATCGCCGAGCGCCTGGGCCTGGAGGACGCGCGCCAGTTCATCACGTCCTTCGACCGCCCCAACATCCGCTACCGGGTGCTGCAGAAGGACAACGCGCGGCGCCAGCTGCTCGATTTCCTGGGCGCCTTTCGCGGCGACGCCGGCATCGTCTACTGCCTGTCGCGGCGCAAGGTGGAGGAAACCGCCGACTTCCTGGTTGATCAGGGCATTGATGCCCTGCCCTACCACGCCGGCCTGGACGCGTCGGTGCGCGCCGCCAACCAGCGCCGCTTCCTGCGCGAGGATGGCGTGGTGATGGTGGCCACCATCGCCTTCGGCATGGGCATTGATAAACCCGACGTGCGCTTCGTGGCGCACATGGACCTGCCCAAGTCGCTGGAAGGCTACTACCAGGAAACCGGCCGCGCCGGCCGCGACGGCGAACCCGCCCAGGCCTGGCTCTGCTACGGCCTGGGCGACGTGGTGATGCTGCGCCAGATGATTGAAAGCTCCGACGCCGGCGAAGAGCGCCGCTGGCTGGAGCGCCGCAAGCTGGACACCCTGCTGGGCTACTGCGAATCCACCCGCTGCCGCCGCCAGGTGCTGCTGGATGCGTTCGGCGAGTCGTATCCGCAGCCCTGCGGCAACTGCGACAACTGCCTGGAGCCGCCGCGCACCTGGGACGCCACCGTGGCCGCGCAGAAGGCGCTGTCTTGCGTGTACCGAAGCGGCCAGCGCTTCGGCGTCACCCACCTGGTGGACATCCTGCGCGGGGCCACCAACGAACGCATCAGCCAGCTCGGCCACGACCGGCTCAGCACCTACGGCATCGGCGCCGACCTCGACGCCCGCCAGTGGAAGGGCGTGTTCCGCCAGCTGGTGGCGCTGGGCCTGCTGGAAGTGGACATCGAGGGCCACGGCAGCCTGCGCCTGACCGAGGCCAGCCGGCCCGTGCTCAAGGGCGAACAAACCGTCGCCCTGCGCGAGGAATCCACCCGCACCCGCGAACGCGAGCGCGGCAGCCGCCGCAGCGCCGGCCCTGCGGCCGCGCCGCTGTCCGCCGCCGGCCTGCCCCTGTTCGACGCCCTGCGCGCCCTGCGCGCCAGCCTGGCGCGCGAGCAGTCCGTGCCTGCCTACGTGATCTTCCACGACGCCACCCTGCGCGCGATCGCCGAACGCCGCCCGGAAACCCTGGCCGAACTGGGCAACATCAGCGGCGTCGGCACCGCCAAGCTCGAACGCTACGGCGACCAGGTCCTCACCACCCTGCGCGAATCCGCCGAAGCCTGACCCCACCCCACCCCACCCGCGCCCTCCCGACCCGAAGAACCACCCCAGCAAACCAAGCCATTGCCCAATGCAAAGCCCCCTTGGTAAGGGGGTGCGCCGAAGGCGCGGGGATTGGAGTGATATGAACCGGGGCCCGCGATTCGCGAAGCGCATCGTGGGATTCTTCCAAGCGAATGCTTGGATGAATGGTGGGCCGTGATGGATTCGAACCATCGACCAAAAGATTAAAAGTCTTCTGCTCTACCAACTGAGCTAACGGCCCAACGAAAGCGGTGCTGCCCGGCGCGGTGGCCGCGCGGGCGGCAATTCTAACCCATCAGGCGCGCGGCGCGTAGCGCGTGGGGTCGGCCAGGCCGGCGGCGGCGAAGCCCTCGGCGCGCAGGCGGCAGGCGTCGCAGCGGCCGCAGGCGCGGCCCCCGGCGTCGGCCTGGTAGCACGACACCGTGCGCGAGAAATCCACGCCCAGCCGCGCGCCCTCGCGGGCGATATCGGCCTTGGACATGCGCATCAGCGGCGCATGCAGGCGCAGCGCGTGGCCCTCCACGCCGGCCTTGGTGGCCAGGTTGGCCAGGCGCTCGAAGGCCGCGATGAACTCGGGGCGGCAGTCGGGATAGCCCGAGTAGTCCACGGCGTTCACGCCGCAGAACAGGTCGTCGGCGCCCAGCACCTCGGCCCAGCCCAGCGCGATGGACAGCATGATGGTGTTGCGCGCCGGCACGTAGGTGACCGGGATGCCGGCCGCGGCGGCCTCGGGCACGGCGATGTCGGCGGTCAGCGCCGAGCCGCCGATGCTGCGAAGGTCCACCGTCACCACCTTGTGCTCGGCGCCGTGCAGGGCGGCCAGCTCGGCGGCGGCGGCCAGTTCCGAGGTGTGGCGCTGGCCGTAGGACACGCTCAGCGCATGGCAGGCGAATCCTTGCTCGCGCGCCATCGCCAGCACCACCGCCGAATCCATCCCGCCTGACACCAGCACGACTGCCTTTTTCATCTTTGTTCGCGACCTTGGGATTGAGAGCGTTTTTTGCCGCGGATTTGCGCGGATGAACGCGGATAAGAGCTGATCAAGCAATAGCCGGCTTGGGCCGACGCGATCCCGACGCTCTCAACTTCGCTCGCTTTTGACCTTATCCGCGTTCATCCGCGCAAATCCGTGGCCAAAACAAGCGGTTCAGCGCCCTTGCGCATCGCCCCACAGCTGCTTGTGCAGCTGCATCTGGAAGCGCACCGGCAGCCGGTCGGCGATGATCCACTCGGCCAGCTCGCGCGGCGCCACCTGGTCGAACGACGGCGAGAACAGCACCTCGCAGCGCGCCGCCAGGCCATGTTCGGCCACCATGCCGCGCGCCCACTCGTAGTCGGCGCGGTCGCAAATGACGAACTTCACCTGGTCGTGCGCGGTCAGCAGCGGCAGGTTCGACAGCAGGTTGCGGTGCATTTCCAGCGAGGCGGGCGTCTTGAGGTCCACCACGCGGCTCACGCGCGGGTCCACGCCGGCGACGTCGATGGCGCCCGAGGTTTCCAGCGAAACGTCGTAGCCGGCGTCGCAGAGTTTTTCCAGCAGCACCAGGCAGCGCTTCTGCGCCAGCGGCTCGCCGCCGGTGACGCAGACGTGGCGCACGCCGTGGCGCGCCACTTCGGCCAGGATGGTGTCGATTTCCCACCATTCACCGCCGTGGAAGGCGTAGGCGGTGTCGCAGTACTGGCAGCGCAGCGGGCAGCCGGTGAGCCGCACGAACACCGTGGGCCAGCCCACCGCGCGGGCTTCGCCCTGCACGGACAGGAAGATTTCGGTCAGGCGCAGGCGCTCGGCGGCCGGGGTGTCCATGGCGACGACCGGCGCGGGGCCGGGTTCAGCGGTTTTCGACGGCGAGCGTGCGCAGGCGGCTTTCGGCCTTGCCGGCGGCGTCGGTGCCCGCATGGCGCGCCGAGACTTCGCGCAGGGTGGCTTCGCCGGCGGCGCGCTGGCCCAGGGCGATCTGGCAGTAGCCCAGCTTGAGCAGCGCGTCGGCTTCCTTGCGCGAACCGGGGTGCTGGGACAGCAGGGTCTGGAAGGCTTCCTGCGCCAGGTCGTAGTTCTGGGTGACGTAGTAGCTTTCGCCCAGCCAGTAGTAGGCGTTGGGCACCAGGGCGCTGGACGGGTAGTCGCGCAGGAAGGCCTGGAACAGGCGCGCCGAATCGGCGGCCTCGAAGCGTTCCACCAGGGCGTCGAGCGCGGCCTGGTAGGCGGCCTCTTCGGCGGCCGGATCCACCGGCAGCGCGGGGTCGGCGGACGCGGCGGCGGCAGGCGCCACCGGTTCGACGTCGCTGAAGCCGGTGGCGGCAGGGGCGGCGGGCTTGGCGGCCGCGGCGGGCGCCGTGGCAGCGGGGGATTTGGGGGCGGCGGACGCGGACGGATTGCCCTCGAGGCGGCCCAGGCGGCCGTCCAGGTCGAGGTACTGTTCGCGGTTGCGCTGCTTGAGCTGTTCGATTTCGTTCTGCAGGGTCTCGACCACGTTGCGCAGGGACTGCACTTCGGTCTGGAGCTGCACCATGCGGTTCTGCTGTTCCAGGTTGGACTGGCCGGCAGACTGGTTCTCGACGTTGGCCTGGTTCTCGAGGCGGGTGACCCGTTCGCCCAGGCTCAGGCGCTGCGCCACTGCCGGAGTGGCGGCCACGAGGGCCGCCACCACGGTCACAACGCAAAGGATGCGCTGACGTCCCATCGCTTACTTCGCGGTGTACACGATTTCGACGCGACGGTTCTGCTGCCAGCAGGCCTCGGCGCTGTCGTTGCAGGTCGGACGCTCTTCACCGTAGGACACGACGGTGATCTGGCCGGCCGAACCACCCGCACCCTGCAGGGCGCCGGAGACGGCGTTGCCGCGGCGCTCGCCCAGGCCCAGGTTGTACTCGCGGGTGCCGCGCTCGTCGGCATTGCCTTCCAGCGTGATGCGCGACTCGGAGCGGTCGTTCAGGTACTTGGCGTGGCAGGCCATGATGGCCTGGAACTCCGGACGCAGGGTGTCCTGGTCGAAATCGAAGTACACGGTGCGCTGGCGCAGGCAGGCGTCGGTGTCCAGGTCGGCCGGGGTGTAGCGGCCGTCGGAAACCGGGGCGGTGGTGGCCGGGCCGGTGGTGTCGGCGACGGGGGCCTCTTCCTTGACCTTCTTGGTGCAGGCGCCGAGGGCGAGGACGATCGAGGTGGCAAGCAGCACGCGGGTAGCGTTGTTCATGGGGAACCCTTTGTTGGTCTGGTTACAGGTTTGTCGGAAGCAGTATTGGATCTAGTTATGTTTGACGCGTTGACTCAGGCCCGTCCTTGCTTATCTCTGCCGATACGGTGACCAGGCGGGCTCCCGGACGTCACCATCAGCCAAAACCAAACGCTGTCGAACGCGACCGTCGGCCGAAACGGCATACAGCACGCCACGACGACCCTCCTTCGTGGCGTACAGCAGCATGCTGGCGTTGGGGGCAAAGCTGGGCGACTCGTCGAGGTTGCCCGGCGACAGCGTCTGCCAGCGCCCCGCTCCGCCAAAGCTGCGGTCAAGAACGGCAATACGATAAACGTTTCCGCCGCCCTGCGCCATAGCTATCTTCTTGCCGTCAAAGGAAATACTGGCCTTGGCGTTGGAGTCGCCCTGGAAGCTGACCCGGGTGGCCTCGCCGCCGGCGGCCGGCACCTGGTAGACCTGGGGCTTGCCGGCCCGGTCGGACGTGAAGACCAGGTTCTGGCCGTCGGCGGTCCAGACGGCCTCGGTATCAATGCCGTAGTGGCGGGTGATCTGGGTGAGGTTCCGGCTGGCCAGGTCCATCACGTAGATCTCGGGGTTGCCGGTCCGGGACAGGGTCAGGGCCAGCCGGCGGCCGTCCGGGCTGAAGCTCGGGGCGCCGTTGATGCCGCGGAAGCTGGCCAGCACCTCACGGGCGCCGGTGGTGATTTCCTGCACGTAGATGGTCGAATTGCCGCGCTCGAAGCTCACGTAGGCCAGCTTGCGGCCATCCGGGCTCCAGGCCGGGGACAGCAGGGGCTCCTTCGAGCGCACCACGGTCTGGGGGTTGAAGCCGTCCGAGTCGGCGACCATCAGGGCGTACTGGGTGTTGCCGCCCAGGCCGTTGGCGGTGACGTAGGCAATGCGGGTCCAGAAGGCGCCGCGCACCCCGAGGATCTTCTCGTAGATGTGGTCGGCGATCTGGTGAGCCACGTCGCGCATGCCGCGCGCCCGGCCACCCACGGCCTGGCCCAGCAGGCGCTCCTGCTTGGCCACGTCGTAGAGTTCGTACTCGACGCGGTAGCCGCCGTCCGGGTTGTCCAGCACCCGGCCCACCACGATGAAGTCCTGCTTGAGCACGCGCCAGGTGGGGAACTTGATCTCGCTGCCGCGGATGGGCTTTTCGATCACGTCCTGTTCGCTCAGCGCCCGGAAATGGCCCGAGCGGTTGAGGTCGGCGCGGATGACCGCGGCGATGTCGGTGTCCGGGGCCACCGAGGTGCCCAGGTAGGGCATCGGCACCACGGCGATGGGCAGGGCCGCCTCGTTGCCGGTCACCAGGCCGATGTCCAGGCCCTGGGCACGGACCAGCCCCACGGGCAGCAGCAGCGCGAGCGCCAGGAAGGAAAGGAAACGTCTCATCGTGGGCAGGCCTCTTCGGGGTAGCAGAAAGTCAGGTCGATCTGGCGGGCGAACACCGGCTCGAAGCCGGCGTAGGGCATGGGGGAGCGGCGCAGGGCGCGTTCGACCGATTCGCGGGCCTGGGCGTCGAAGCCGCAGGACAGGAAGCTGACGTCAATCACTTCGCCGCCGGGTATCTGGGTGAAGCGGACCTTGCACGGCACCCGCTCGGGCACGGTGGCACGGTTCCAGTTCGATTGCGCGGTCTGGTGCATGGCCACGGCGTAGCGCGCGGCCAGGTCGGTGTCCACGCCGTTGTTGCCGCCGGCCTGCTGCGCCGGCTCGCGCGCCGGCTCGGGCTGGGGCCGCGGCGCGGCCTGGCGGTCGGCCAGCTGCTGCAGGCGCTGTTCTTCCATGCGGGTGCGGCGCTGAGCGTCTTCTTGCTGCTTGCGCACTTCCGCCAGTTGTTCGCGCAGGCGCTGCTTGCGCTCGGCCTCGGCCACGCGCTCGCGTTCGGTGAGGTCGATCTGTTCCTGGCGGATGCGGGCTTCCTGCTCCTCGCGCTCCCTGGCCTGTTCCTGTTCCAGCGCGAGGCGGGCGACGGCTTCCTGGTCGACGGTGTCGGGCTCGGGAACCTGTTCCTGCGGAGTGGGCTGGACTTGTTCGGGGGAAATCTCGGGCTGCGGGGCCGGCAGGGGCTGCGGCGGGGGCGCGGCCTCCTCCACCTCGGGCTTGGGTGCTTCCTGCATGGCCCGCTCGGCGGCGGCGATGTCGGCTTCGGACACCACCAGCGACGCTTCCACCACCGGACCGGCGGCGGACACCACCACGGGCGCCGGCTGCCACCAGCCGGCCAGCAGCAGGATCGCCACCAGGCCCACGTGCAGGCCCAGCGCCATCAGCACCGGCCGCGTCAGGCCTTCGTCACCGTCGTGCTGGCGGAGTGCGTCAGCGTGCATTGCTCGGGGGCTGGGTCATCAGCGCGACCTTGGGCGCGCCGGCCTGCTGCAGCAGCACCATCGTGTCGATCACGGTCTGGTACTCGGTGACGCCGGGCGCGGCCACGAACACCGGGGCGTCCGGGTTCTGGCGCACGAAGGCGGCGATCTTGGCCTTGAGCGTGGTGGCGTCGATCTGCTCGTTCTCGCCGCCCTCCACCTTCAGGTAGTAGCGGCCTTCTTCGTCCACGGAGACGATGACCGGGTCCTTCTGCTGCTGGATCGGCTTGGCCTTGGACTGCGGCAGCTCCACGTCCACGCCCAGGTTCAGCAGCGGCGCGGTGACCATGAAGATGATCAGCAGCACCAGCATGACGTCGATGTAGGGCACGACGTTGATGTCGGCCTTGAGCTTCTTGCGCTTGCGGTGGCGGGTGATGGTGGCGGACATGCGTCAGGTCTCAACGTGTGGTCGAAGGAAACGGGGTTGCCCGCTCACTCTTCGACGTGGGACTGCCGCTGCAGGATGGAGGAGAACTCCTCGGAGAAGCTTTCGTAGCGCACGCTCAGCCGCTCGACCTTGGTGGCGAAGCGGTTGTAGGCCCACACCGCCGGGATGGCCACGAACAGGCCGATGGCGGTGGCGAACAGCGCTTCGGAAATACCCGGGGCGACGGCGGCGATGCTGGCGCTTTCCTGCGAGGCCAGGCCGTGCATGGTCACCATGATGCCGAACACGGTGCCGACCAGGCCCACGTAGGGCGCGGTGGAGCCGATGTTCGCCAGCAGCTCGAGGTTTTCTTCCAGACGGTCCACTTCGCGCGCGAAGGTGGCGCGCATGGCGCGCTGGGCGCCTTCGAGCTGGGTGCGCGAGTCCAGGCCCTTCTTCTGGCGCAGGCGGGCGTATTCGCGGAAGCCGGCTTCGAAGATGGCCTCCAGGCCCGTCACCACGCGGTTGCGGTCGGTGGCCGAGCGGTAGAGCTGGGTGAGGTCGACGCCGGACCAGAAGCGGCCCTCGAACTCGTCGGCGTCGGCCATGGCGGTGCTGTAGATGCGGTTCTTGCGGAAGATGATCACCCAGCTCAGCACCGAACCGAGGATCAGCAGCAGCACGATGCCCTGCACCGGCAGGCTGGCGTGCAGCATCAGCTGCAGGTAGCTCAGGCTGCTGGTGGCTTGCCCGGCGGCGGCGTCGGCGGCGGCCGGGATGAACTCGGCGGGCAGCTCGGACACCGGCGCGGCGGCGGCGAGGATCAGGGCATTGAGGTCGAACATGGATTCGGGGCTCCGGCGATCTTGTAGTTGTCGGTGACGCTTAGGGCCCGGTGGCCAGCCACTCGGGCAGCGGCCGCGGACGGAAACTGGAGGCCACCAGGCAGGCCACGCGAACGCTCGCGCGGACCAGGGCCTGGTCGCCCCGGGAAATCACCTGCCCCAGGAGCAGGCTGGCGTGGCGGCGCTCGGACAGGACGACGCTGACCTGCAGTTGATCGTCGAGCCGGGCGGGTTTGTGGAAGTCGAGCTGCATGTCGCGGACCACCAGCACCAGGTCCTGGCTTTCGCGCAGGGCCTGCTGCCCGTATCCCTGGGCTCGCAGCCATTCGGTGCGCGCGCGCTCAAGGAACCGCACATAGCTGGCGTGGTAAACCACCCCGCCAGCGTCGGTATCCTCCCAGTAAACCCTTATCCCGAAGCTGAACGGAACGGCAGGAACGGGGTCAGATGAACTTCCGCCCGCAGATTCCACGCCTTTCCCCGCGCTCGTCACGGCGGAAGTTCATCTGACCCCGTTCCTGGTTCGAACAGGTCGGGGGCGAGGGGTTTGCGCGGGGGCTTGAGGCCGAGGTGGGTGTAGGCCTTGTGCGTGACCATGCGGCCGCGCGCGGTGCGCACCAGGTAGCCCTGCTGGATCAGGTAGGGCTCGATGACGTCCTCCAGGGTGCCGCGCTCTTCGCTCAGCGCGGCGGCCAGGGACTCGACGCCTACCGGGCCGCCCTCGAAATTCTCGATGATCATGCCCAGCATGCGGCGGTCGAGCTGGTCGAAGCCCTCGGCGTCCACCTTCAGCATCGCCATGGCGTCGTCGGCCACGGTGCGGGTGATCAGGCCGTTGGCGCGCACCTGGGCGAAATCGCGCACGCGGCGCAGCAGGCGGTTGGCGATGCGCGGCGTGCCGCGGGCGCGACGGGCGATTTCGCCGGCGCCATCGGCGGCGCATTCGATGCCCAGGATGGTGGCCGAGCGCCGCACGATGCGGGTCAGTTCCTCCGGGCTGTAGAACTCCAGCCGCTGCACGATGCCGAAGCGGTCGCGCAGCGGGGCGGTCAGCAGCCCGGCGCGGGTGGTGGCGCCAATCAGGGTGAACGGGGGCAGGTCGAGCTTGATCGAGCGGGCCGCGGGGCCCTCGCCAATCATGATGTCGATCTGGAAGTCTTCCATCGCCGGGTACAGCACTTCTTCGACCACGGGCGACAGGCGGTGGATTTCGTCCACGAACAGCACGTCGTGCGGCTGCAGGTTGGTCAGCAGGGCGGCCAGGTCGCCGGCGCGTTCGATGACGGGGCCGGAGGTGGTGCGCAGGTTCACGCCCAGTTCGTTGGCGATGACGTGGCTCAGGGTGGTCTTGCCGAGGCCGGGCGGCCCGAAGATGAGCACGTGGTCCATGGCTTCGCCGCGGCCTTTGGCGGCTTCGATGGCGATCTTGAGCTGTTCGCGGACGGCCTGCTGGCCGAGGTAATCGTCCAGCCGCCGGGGCCGGATGCTGGCCTCGGCCAGGTCGTCTTCGCGGGTGGCTCCGGGGCCGATGACGCGGGTGTCTTCCATGGCCGCGATTATGGCAGGGAATGTGTCGTTTTCCGCTTCTGCGGGGTATTTGGGCCTGCGGCCGGGGGTGTTCCGTTGCAGCGCCGCCGCGATGCGAGGGGGCCTGTCTGCCCGGCTTCTTGCTAAGCGCCATCCATGGCAGCAAAAGCCGGCCGTTCCGGACTCCTGTCCTCCACTTCAGACAGGCCCCCTCGCATCACGTCGTCGCCCCGGGAGTCCACGGCGGCCGCAGGAACATCACCCCGCAGCAGCTCACCACACTGCCCCGCCCTGACGGTATGCGCAAAGAGCGGACAGCCAAGAACGGGGAGCCAGGAGCGAGGAGCCTGGAGCTACAGAGTCGAGAGACAGGGCCGGGGCGGGAGCGCGATGCATTGCCGCTGCTGATGCACTTGCCAGCGTCGGCGCCGGCGCGGACGCGGACGCGGACGCCGAATTACGGCTGCGCCGCGCAAAGCCCCGATCTTCGCGAACACGTCCATCGCCGCCGCGGACTGCAGTGCCCGCCGCCCTGCCGGAGGATCGGGGCGGTGACGTGATGCGGGGGGTCATGTCTGAAGTGGAGGACAGGAGTCCGGAACGGCGTTGCCCATGGATGGGCGAGTGTCGCGAAGGGCAGGATGCCCGAGAGCGACCCGGCTTTTGCTGCCATGGATGGCGTTAGCAAGAAGCCGGGCAGACATGACCCCCCGCATCGCGGCGCCGCTCGCGAAGCACCCACCCAGGCGGCGGGTGCTTCGGATCCAACACCTCAGATCACCACCTGGGTGCCGAGTTCGACCAGGCGGTTGCCGGGGATGTGGAAGAACTCGGTGGCCGGCGTGGCGTTGCGCGACATGAACAGGAACAGCTTGTCGCGCCACAGCGCCATGCCCTGCCCCGGGCGCGCACTGAGCGATTCGCGGCTGGCGAAGTACGTGGTTTCCATCACGTCGAAGGGCGCCCCGGGGATGTCCCACTGCTTGAGCGCGCGCGGCACGTCCGGGTCTTCCAGGTAGCCAAAGCGCAGCGTCAGCCGGCTGAAGCCGTGGCCCAGGTCGGTGTACGCCACCCGCTCGGCCAGCTCGGCGCGCGGCACGCCCAGGATTTCCACGCTCAGCAGCACGTTGCGCGCATGCAGCACCTTGTTGTGCTTGAGGTTGTGCAGCATGGCCGGCGGCATGAACTGGTTGGACGGCGTCAGGAACACCGCCGTGCCCGGCACCCGCACCGGCGGATGCGCCACCAGGTTGCCCACGAAGTGCTCGATGCGCAGGCTGTCGCGGTTCATCTGCGTCTTCACCAGCTCGCGGCCGCGGCGCCAGCTGCGCATCATCGCGAAGGCCGCCACGCCCAGCGCCAGCGGGAACCACGCGCCCTCGACGAACTTGATGACGTTGGCCGAGAAGAACGCCGCCTCGATCACCACGAACAGCAGCGCCAGCGGCCACACCTGCCAGCCCGGCAGGCGCCAGCGCGCGCGCGCCAGCATCACCAGCAGCAGGGTGCTGATCAGCATCGTGCCCGTCACCGACACGCCGTAGGCGATGGCCAGGTTGCTCGAGCTGCCAAAGCCCAGCACCACCGCGATCACCGACACCAACATCGCCCGGTTCACCAGCGGGATGAAGATCTGGCCCTCGGTGCGGTCGGAGGTGTGCACGATTTCCATGCGCGGCAGGTAGCCCAGCTGGATGGCCTGGCGCACCACCGAGAACGTGCCCGAGATCAGCGCCTGCGAAGCGATCACCGTCGCCAGCGTTGCCAGCACGATCATCGGGTACAGCGCCCAGCCCGGCACCAGCTCATAGAACGGATTGGCGACTTCGCCCGGGTGCGAGAGGATGAACGCGCCCTGGCCGAAGTAGTTCAACACCAGCGACGGCAGCACCAGCCCCAGCCAGGCCAGACGGATCGGCACACGACCGAAGTGGCCCATGTCGGCGTACAGCGCCTCGCCGCCGGTGACGGCCAGCACCACCGCGCCCAGCGCCAGCCAGGCCAGCACGCCGTGCTCGACGAAGAAGCGGATGGCCCAGACGGGATTGGCGGCGGCCAGCACGGCCGGGTTCTGCACGATCTCCACCACGCCCAGCACCGCCAGCGCCGCGAACCACAGGCAGGTGATCGGCCCGAAGATGCGGCCGACCCGCTCGGTGCCGTGCTTCTGCATCGCGAACAGCGCCACCAGCACCGCCAGCGTGATGGGCAGCACGAAGCGCTTGAGGTCGGGCGCCGCCACTTCCAGGCCTTCCACCGCCGACAGCACCGAGATGGCCGGCGTGATCACGCCGTCGCCGAAGAACAGCGCCGTGCCGAAGATGCCCAGGATGCCCACCGTGTACGACAGCGGCGCCGCCACCGGCAGGCTGCGCTGCACCAGCGCGGTCAGCGCCAGGATGCCGCCTTCGCCGCGGTTGTCGGCGCGCATCAGCACCGCCACGTACTTCAGCGTCACCACCAGCACCAGCGACCACAGGATCAGCGACAGCACGCCCAGCACGTTCGCGGGGTCGGCCTCGAGCCCGTAGTGCGGGCCGAAGGCTTCCTTCAGCGTGTACAGCGGGCTGGTGCCGATGTCGCCGAAGACGACGCCGACGGCGCCGATCACCAGCGGCCAGGTGCGCGGCGCCGTGGCGCCGCCGTGGGTTGAGGTTGTCATGGAAGTGCCCGGAGGCGAGTGTGGATGGCGTTAGCCGCGCAGGACCGAGGTGAGGGCCCGGCGGATGATCTGTTCGGCGCTGTCGCCGGGCTGGGCCTGCTTGAGCATGCGCTGGATCTCCGCCGGCTTGTAGCCCAGCTGCGTCAGTGCCACGCTGGCCTCCGACACCGGGTCGGCCGGCACCGCGCCGGCCTTGCCGGTGACCACCGCGATGCCGCCGGTGGCGAAGTCGGCGGCGCGGTCGCGCAGCTCCACCACCATGCGCTCGGCGGTCTTCTTGCCGATGCCCGGGATGCGCGTGAGCGCGGTGATGTCGCCGGTCTGCACCAGTCGCGCGAAGTCGTCCACGCTGGCGCCCGACAGCACGGCCAGGGCGATCTTGGCGCCCACGCCGGTCACCTTCTGCACTTCGCGGAACAGGCGGCGCTCGGCTTCGGTGAGGAAGCCGTACAGCGCCACGCCGTCTTCCTTCACCGCGTAGTGGGTGAACAGCGTGACCTCGCGGCCCACGTCCGGCAGGTCGTAGAAGGTGGACATGGGCGCGGACAGTTCGTAGCCCACGCCGCCCACGTCCACCATCAGCGCCGGCGGCGCCTTGTAGACCAGCAAACCCTTCAAGCGACCGATCATCGGCGACGTCTCCGGAGTAACAGGGCCGGCGCCACGCCGCTGCGGCCGGCGGTGGCGCTGGAATGGGCGTGGGTCAGGGCCACCGCCAGGGCATCGGCGGCGTCGGCCTGCAGTTTGCGCTCACCCAGGCTGAGCAAAAGCTTCACCATGTGCTGCACCTGGGTCTTGTCGGCCGCGCCGGTGCCCACCAGGGATTGCTTGATCACGCGCGGCGCGTACTCGCTCACCGACAGGCCGCGGCGCACCACGGTGGCGATGGCGGCGCCGCGGGCGTGGCCCAGCTTGAGCGCCGACATGGCCGACTTGTCCATGAACACGGTTTCGATGGCCACCACGGTGGGCTGCCAGGCTTCCAGCACTTCCTCCAGGTCGAACACCAGCTTGCCCAGGCGCGCCGGGAAGTCTTCGGTGTCCACCAGCAGGTTCAGCATCTGGCAGTGCACGAACGTGCACTTGCCCGCGGCATCCACGTCGATGATGCCGATGCCGGTGCGCTGCGAGCCCGGGTCGATGCCGAGGATGCGGGTCACTGGAAGGCGTCGGCGCCCAGGTCGGCGTTGGAGTAGACGTTCTGCACGTCGTCCAGGTCTTCGAGCATGTCGAGCATCTTGGCCACCTGCTGGGCCACGTCGCCCTCCACCTTGATGTCGTTCTCGGCGCGCAGCGTGACCTCGGCCTGCAGCGGCGCGAAGCCCGCGGCCACCATGCCCTGCTTCACCGCCTCGAAGGCGTCGGGCGCGCACAGCACCTCGATGGCGCCGTCCTCGGGGTAGACCACGATGTCGTCGGCGCCGCACTCAATCGCCGCTTCGGTGATGGCGTCTTCGTCCGCGCCCGGGCCGTAGCCCAGCACGCCCTGCTTCTTGAACATGAAGCTGACCGAGCCGTCGGTGCCGAGGTTGCCGCCGCACTTGTTGAAGGCGTGGCGCACGTCGGCCACGGTGCGCACCTTGTTGTCGGTGAGGCAGTCGACGATGACGGCGACGCCGCCGGGCGCGTAGCCCTCGTAGCGGATTTCCTCGTAGCTGACGCCTTCGAGTTCGCCGGTGGCCTTCTTGATGGCGCGCTCGAGCACGTCGCGCGACATGTTCACGGCCAGGCCCTTGTCCATCGCCAGGCGCAGGCGCGGGTTGGCTTTCGGATCGCCGCCGCCCATGCGGGCCGCGGTGGAGACTTCGCGGATGACCTTGGTGAAGACCTTGCCGCGCTTGGCGTCCTGGGCGCCCTTGCGCCCCTCGATGACCATCAACCTGCCCATGGAACCCGACCCTCGGAAGCGAAAGCGCGATTATACGGCCGGCTCAGGCCGGGAAACGGCCCTGGCGCAGGAAGCCCGCGGCCATGCCGGCCGCGGCGCGCGACAGGATCAGGCCGGTGTGGCTGACCGGCAGCACGCGGTGGTCGGCCAGGCCCGGCAGCTGGGTTTCCCAGATCGAAACGGTGCCGTCGCCGGGACCGTCCATGTCGTTGAAAAGCTTGCCCAGGCCCGCGGCGCGCGAACCCGCCAGCACGCCCACGTCGCGCCCGCGCGGCAGTTCGGCCAGGCCACTGCGCAGCAGGGTGCCGCTGCGCCCGAGCAGGGCCGAAAGATGGTGCCGGGCCAGCCCGCGCGCGGCGCCGCTGCCCGCCAGCGGCGAGCCCAGGCAGACCACGCGGCCCGGCGGCAGGCCGTGGTAGCTGGCCAGGGTTTCCAGGGCCACCAGCCCGCCCAGGCTGTGGCCCACCAGGTGCACGGGGCCGGACCCGAGCGCGGTCATGAAGGACGCCAGGCGATCCACCGACGGCGCGGGGCCCGAGAACAGGCTGGCGTAGTCGAAGCGGTGCGTCACGAAGCCCTGCGCCTGCAGCCGGCGCGCCAGCGGCACCAGGGTGAGCGCGCGCATCCAGACGCCGTGCAGCAGCACCACGTGTTCGGGGGGATCGTTGGCCAGGGCCGTGCTCGCGTGGAGACCAGCGCCGAGCATAAGCGGGCTAGGCGGCTTTATCGCGGCGCAGCGTGAACTCGCGGTCCACCACGCGCCCCACCGGGAAGGTGTGCTCGCCCACTTTCACGAACCCGTGGCGGGCGTAGAAGCGCTGCGCGCCGAGGTTCTGCGACCACACCCCGATCCACAGCGTGCGCGGGCCATCGGCCAGCAGCCAGTCCTGCGCCGCTTCGAACAGCCGCCCGCCCCAGCCCGAGCCCTGGAACGCCGCCAGCACGTACAGGCGCTTGAGCTCGCCGTCGCCGGGCTGCACGTCCGGGTGCGGCAACCCGCACGGGCCGGCCGCCGCGTGGCCCACCGCCACGCCCTCGTGTTCGAGCAGCCACACCGCGTAACCGGGCGTGGACAGGATGACGCGCTGCCGCTCGACCGGGTAAGACTCGGCGATGAAGTCGCGCAGGTCCTGTTCCGGGTAAAGGTGTCCGAAGGCCTCGGTGAAGGTCTGCTCGGCCAGCGCCGAGAGGATGGCGGCGTCGGCGGGGGTGGCTTGGCGGATGAGCATGGGGCGGAGCGGAGTGGGAACGAGACGGGGGATAGGGATAGGAAATAGGAAGTAGGAAATAGGAAGTAGAGAAGGGCAGGTCCTGGGCGTCCGTAGCTACTGATTCCTCTACTTCCTAATTCCTACTTCCTATTTCCTGCCCCCCTAAGGCCTCAGGCCTTGTCGGGCCTGGCGCGCACCGACACGTGCACCTCTGCCAGCTGCTTGTCCGGCACCGGCGACGGCGCGCCGGTCATCAGGCACTGCGCGGTGGTGGTCTTGGGGAAGGCGATGACGTCGCGGATGGACTCGGTGCCGGCCATCAGGGCCGCGATGCGGTCAATGCCGAAGGCGATGCCGCCGTGCGGCGGCGCGCCGTAGCGCAGCGCGTCCAGCAGGAAGCCGAACTTGGCCTCGGCCTCTTCGGCGCCGATGCCCAGCAGTTCGAACACCGCGCTCTGCATGTCGCTGCGGTGGATGCGGATGGAGCCGCCGCCGATCTCGTTGCCGTTGAGCACCATGTCGTAGCCGCGCGACACCGCGATGCGGGCGTTGGCCTTGAGGTCGGCGATGTCGTCCACGGCCGGCGCGGTGAACGGGTGGTGCAGGGCCACGTAGCGCGACTCTTCCTCGTCCCACTCGAACATCGGGAAGTCGGTGACCCACAGCGGCTTCCAGTCATTCGACACCAGGTTGAAGTCCTTGCCGGCCTTCAGGCGCACGGCGCCCATGAAGTCGCTGGTCTTGCCCCAGGCGCCGGCGCCGAAGAAGACGATGTCGCCCTTCTGCGCACCCGTGGCCTGCAGCAGCGCGGCGAAGGCGTCTTCGGCGAAGAACTTGGCCACCGGCGAGTTCACCGCGCCGGATTCGTCCAGCTTGGCGTAGGCCAGGCCCTTGGCGCCGAACTTGGCGGCGTGGGCGGCGTAGTCGTCAATCTGCTTGCGGCTGAGCGCCGCGCCGCCCGGGATGCGCAGCGCGGCGACGCGGCCGTCGGGATCGTTGGCGGCATCGGTGAAGACCTTGAACTCGCAGCCCTTCACGAGCTCGGCCACGTCCACCAGCTCCAGCGGGTTGCGCAGGTCGGGCTTGTCCGAGCCGAAGCGGCGCATGGCTTCGGCGTAGGTGAGGCGCGGGAAGGACGCGTCGAGATCGACGCCGATCACTTCCTTGAAGATCTGGCGGATCATGCCCTCCACTTCGTCCTGCACGTCGGCCTCGCGCACCCAGGCGAACTCCATGTCCAGCTGGGTGAACTCGAGCTGGCGGTCGGCGCGCAGGGCTTCGTCGCGGAAGCAGCGGGCGATCTGGTAGTAGCGGTCGAAGCCGGCCACCATCAGGATCTGCTTGAACAGCTGCGGCGACTGCGGCAGCGCGTAGAACTCGCCCGGCGACATGCGCGCCGGCACCAGGAAATCGCGCGCGCCCTCGGGCGTGGCCTTGGTGAGGATGGGCGTCTCGATGTCCTGGAAGCCGCGCTGGTCGAGGTAGCGGCGCAGCGCCTGCACCAGCCTGATGCGCGTACGCATCATCTTCTGCATCTCGGGGCGGCGCAGGTCGAGGTAGCGGTACTTCAGGCGCGATTCCTCGCCCGGGTTCTCGTGGGCGTGGAAGGGCAGCGGCTCGGCCTTGTTCAGCAGCTCGATGGCCGTGGCCAGCACTTCGACCTTGCCGGTGCGGATCTTGTCGTTCACCGAGTGGCGCGCGCGCACCACGCCGGTGATGCGCAGGCAGTCCTCGTAGCCCACCTTCGCCGCGGCGGCCACCACGTCGGCGTTGCCGGCGTCACCGGACGGCTCGGCCACCACCTGCACGATGCCCTCGTGGTCGCGCAGGTCGATGAAGCAGAGGCCGCCCAGGTCGCGGGCGACGTCGGCCCAGCCGCAAAGGGTGACGGTCTGGCCGATCATGGACTCGTCGACGAGGCCACAGAAATGGGTGCGCATGCTTGCTCCGGGAGGGATCGTCGCGCCCCGGACGGGGCGGCGGAAACCTTTGAATTTTAAGGCCCCCGGGGTGCCCGCGGCAAATCCACGCACCCCTGCCGCCGCCGGGAGCGCGGCGCTATAGTCCACGGGCAGGCCCGATCCCCCTCAAGGCAAAGGAGATTCCCATGTACAAGCTGTTGCTGGCCGCGGCCCTCGCCGTTGGCTTCGTTTCCGTGGCCCCCGTGGCCCAGGCACAGTCGGGAACGCGCTCCTACGCGCCCGAAGACCTGCGCCAGCTCTCCCGGAACGACCGTATCCGCGTGCTGGAAGTGGAGTACGAGGAACAGTCCAACGGCCGCCGGCTGCCCACCGACCAGCGTGATTTCTACCTGGCCCAGATCAACTCCGGCTGGACCTTCAGCCGCATCAAGAGCGACATCGCCCAGTCCCTGCGCGGCAGCGGCGGCTGGGACGGCGGCAACCAGGGCGGCTACCCGGGCAACGGCAACAACGGCCGCGCAGTGCGCTGCGAGAGCATCAACCAGCGCTACCGCGAGTGCACCACCAACTTCCGCAATCGCGCCGAACTGGCACGCACGCTGTCCCGCGATTCCTGCCGCGAAGACTACAGCTGGGGCCAGCGCCGCGGCACCGTGTGGGTCAGCCGCGGCTGCCGCGCCGACTTCGTGGAGTCGCGCTCGGGCTGGGGCCCGGGCCGCCCCGAGAGCAACTACAACGTCACCTGCAGCAGCGAAGACGACCGCTACCGCACCTGCGCCTGGCAGTCGCGCTTCGGCCGGCCCTACCTGATCGAAACCCTGTCGCGCACCGCCTGCGTGCAGGGCCAGACCTGGGGCTACACCAACAACAACGCGATCTGGGTGGACCGCGGCTGCCGCGGCCGGTTCGCGCCGCGCAACTGAGCCGCCGGCGGACGCCGGGCACCATAAAAAAGGCCGCCTCCGGGCGGCCTTTTTCTTTCAGCGGGCGGGGGGCGTGTCGCCCCAGGGCGCGGGCGGCGCCGGCACCGGCTTGGTCAGGTCGAACTCCACCTGGAACAGGCGTCCGCCCGGGCGCGAGAGCTCGTACACGAACTGCTTGCCGGGCACGATCTCGATGGCCCAGGTGTTGGTGACCGAAGCGGTCATGCCCAGCCGGCCGAACATGGCCACCGACTCGGCGTCCACCGGGAACTCCTGGCGGGTGGCCGTGCCCGCGGAGGCGGTGTCGCCGCCGTACATCGTGGATTCGTCCGGGGTGCCGTCTTCGTGGCGGTGGTCGTGCTTCAGGCGCAGGGCGGTGGCCGTGCGGGTGATGACCCAGGTGCGCGAGCGGTCTTCGCCCACCTGGAAGGGAATGCGCAGCTCGCCTTCGCGGCAGCCGCGCACGTGCATCACCAGGGCCTTGCCGGCGAAGGCGTTGTCGGGCGTTTCGGGCACGTCCACCCGCACCTTGCCGGCGAAGGCCTGGCCGCAGTGGCTGGCCAGGGCGGCCAGGAAGGCATCGGCCGGCGCCGGCGCGGCCTCGTTGATGCCCGGCGGCGGCAGGGCTTCAGGCAGGCCCAGGGCCGACGAAGTGGAGGCACCGGAGGGCGAGGTTTGCTGGCCCGCGCAGGCGGCCAGCAGGAGGGCGGTGGCGAGCAGGCTCGCCGCGGGCAGGAAGGTTTTCATGGCCCGACCCTACCCCGCGGCCCGCTCGGCGGGCAACCGCGACGGTTCAGGCGGACGGCGTGGTCTTGGATTCGGCCGGCTTGGCGGCGGGTTCGGGCTTGGGCTCGGACTTCGCTTCCGGCTTGGCGCTGCCGCCTTCGGCGAGGTTGCGCTTCTTGTCGCCGTCCTTCTTGAAGTCGGTTTCGTACCAGCCGGCGCCGGCCAGGCGGAAGCTGGGCGCGGTGAGCTGGCGGCGCACCTGCGGCTGGCCGCAGGCGGGGCAGTCGGTGGGGTCGGCGTCGGACAGTTTCTGAAGGCGGTCGAAGGAATGGCCGCAGTGGGCGCACTCGAAGGCGTAGATGGGCATGGCGGGGCAAGACTCGTGCGGCCGGAGGCCGAGTGGGCGCATTAGTGGGTATCCCGGGCCAGAGTTCAAGCCCGGCGAGCCCTTGCCGCGCCTGCGAGGGGCGCCGGCCGCGTCAGTTCAGGCGGAAGCCACCGCCGCCGAACAGGCCGATCAGGCCGATCACGATCAGGTAAACGGCCACGATGTAGGCCAGCAGCCGCGGACGCACCAGGATCAGGATGCCGGCGATGAGGGCGAGGATGGGGGCGAGGGTGAGGGCGAGGGTGATGGTCATGGTGGGGCTCCGTGAGTGATTGGGGACAGACTGGACTTCAGGCGACAAGTGTCCAAAGAGCCTATGGCTAGTCATACCGATTGAAGCTCCCGCCATTGATTGAGCTGGCCGTGACAGGATCCACGCAACAAATGGCATGAATGCGCGTGGAAAGCCCGGGGCGATTCACCAGTCATTGCTCAACAGTCCAAACGAGTACTTTGAACAAGCATCGCCATCGGAATAAATGATCCCAAGAACTCGGTCGCCAGAGTTGGATTGCAAAACATACTGGCGGTAGTCGCCATACTCATCGGTCAGTCGAGTGACTTCAAGCACCTCAAAGCGCCTGCTTTTTATCATGTCCTTTATTCTGTCATCCTCAGTTGAGTCGTCCAATACCGAACAAGTCGTGGTTTCGTCATCAATTGCTTCGATAGCCTCATCCAATAGACGTGCGTCTGAGATGCTCTTTGCTCCAGCCAAAGCAGAACACCCGACACAAAAAGTCAGACAAGGCGCCAACCAATACTTCGAAGTTTTATTCCTCATGGTATTCCTTCCAAAGTAAATCGAAGTCACCTTCGGTAACACTTCGCACCTCGTCGCCGCTCATAATGCTTCCGGTCCCGTCGGCCCTATTGTTCACGATGCCGAAGGTATGTCCGAACTCGTGCGTCGGAGTATCGTGCCTGCTGATCCCAAGGAAGTGGCGCCGACCATTTATTTCCGAGGCCGACCTCCCTGTCTTGCAGATTTCAACCGTACATAGATTAAGGCTTGTGTCTCCTCGTTTGCTTGCAAATGTAAGGTTGAAGATGAAGTTCTTGACTATGCCGTCTTTTCCATTTATCGAGACACTCCAGCCAGCGCGGGCTACCGCGATATAGGCTTCGGTCTCCGCCGCCGTAACTCCTGGACCCGGCGACATCGTGATGGACACTTCAATGGTTCTGATCCCGTCAGCTTCTGATGTCTTCATTCGTCGCTGCCACTGTCGCGTCGAAGTGGTGACATCGGATCGGGTATCAGCGTCGGCCTCCTGTTGAATACGACGACTGCCTCCACTAATGACGCGATGACTATCCCTTATGCAGACGTTCACCATCTCGCAGAATCCCTTGTGCCGAGTCATTGCCAATCGACCATCTGGATCAATGAATCTGTATGGATTGTTGTTGGCGTACCAATACCGGTTGAAATTCCCGCCATTGACCGAGCTGGCGGTCACCGGATCCACACTCAGGAACCGCCCCACGCCCTGGTCGTAATAGCGCTGCTGCATATACGTCAGCCCCGTCAGCGGGTCCATGACGTGGCCGGTGTAACCCAAGCCATCCACCACCTTGCCAATCGCCCCGCCGTAAGGGTCGAAGTTCGTGCGCTCGATCACCGCGCCTGCCTCGTTAGTAACGGCGACCGGGCTGCCCAGCGCATCGGTGTGCTGGTACTTCGTGGCGATGATCGCGTTGCTGGGCCAGTTGTGATCGATGGTCGCCACCAGGCTGCCGCCCAGGTACACGTTCTCGTGCGTGGTCTGCCCACCCCCGGCCGGTAGCTTCGACGAGAACAGCATCTGCCCGTTCTGTCTGTACATCCACAACGTCGTTGAGCCATTGGCCTTGGTGCTCTGCACGCGCCGGCCGCTGCCGTCGTAGCGGTAGGCTTCGATGCCGGGAACGGCGCGCAGGCGGTTGCCGTAGTCGAAGTCGTGCGGCACGGTGTTGCGGCTCGTAATGTTGCCCTGCGGGTCGTAGCTGAACTGGTGCACGACGCTGCCCGCGCTGTTGCGTACTTCGGTCAGGCGGTTCTGGGCGCTGTAGACGTAGTCGGCCAGGTCCTTCACCCCGCCCAGCGTCCACGAACGAAGGTTATCGATCGGGTCGTACGAGAACGCATGCGTGCCGCTGCCGCCGAACGAGGTGGACGTGGCGCTGGTCAGGCGGTCCAGCGCGTCGTAGCTCATCGTCTTGCTGCGGGCGCTGTCCAGGGCGTCGGTGACACCGGTAACGTTGCCATTGCGGTCATAGACGAACTGCTGGCTCAGCGCGCCGCCGGTGTCGGTGCTCGACGCCGGCAGCTGCCGGGCGTTCTGCACCATCGTGTGGACGATGCCGTTGCCGTAGGTGAACTGCTGGATGGCGCCGTTGGGGAGGTACTGCACGCCCGTGGGGGCCTGTCCGATTTTTTGTGTGTGAGGCGGTTTAGCGGGTCGGCTGTTATGACCGGGCCAGCGTGAATCGGTCTTGGTAGATTATCGCGAACTGGTTCATGGCGGACTTCCATTCTCGGGTGGCCCGTTTCCACTGGGCGGTGATGTTGCGCAGGGCCAGCCAGATCAGCTTGGTGGCCGCTTCGTCGCTCGGGAATGCCCCCTTGTCTTGATGATCTTGCGCAGCCGGGCGTGCACGCTCTCGATGGCGTTGGTGGTGTAGATGATTCTGCGCACGTCCGGCGGGAAGGCGAAGAACGGCACCACGCGCGTCCAAGCGCGCCGCCACGAGGCCACCACGGTGGGGAAGCGGATGCCCCAGGGCCCGGCCTCGAACGCGTCCAGCTAGGCTTCTGCGGCCTCGGCCGTGGCCGCGGTGTAGATCGGCTTGATCGCCGCCGCCAGCGCCTTGCGGTCTTTCCAGCTCGCGTAGTCCAGGCTGTTGCGGATCAGGTGCACGATGCAGGTCTGCAGGGTCGTGGCCGGGAACACCGCCTCCAGCGCTTCCGGGAAGCCCTTGAGGCCGTCCGCCACGCCGATCAGGAGGTCGTTCACGCCCCGGGTCTTGAGGTCGTTGAAGACGCGCATCCAGAACTTGGCGCCTTCGGCGTTCTCGATCCACAGGCCCAGGATGTCCCGCGTGCCGTCGGCCAGCACGCCCAAGGCCAGATACACCGCCTTGTTGCGCACCACCCCGTCCTCGCGGATCTTCACCCGCAGCGCGTCAAAGAACACCACCGGATACATGGTTTCCAGCGGCCGCGCCTGCCAGGCCGTCACCTCGGCCATCACCTCGTCGGTGACCTTGCTGATGAACTCCGGCGACACCTCCACCGTGTACATCTCGGCCAGATGGCGCTGGATCTCCCGCACCGTCATTCCCCGGGGCGTACATCGAGATAATCCGGTCGTCGAAGCCGGAAAAGCGGCGCTCGTGCTTGGGGATCAGCTGCGGCTCGAAGGTGCCGGTGCGGTCCCGCGGCACCTCGATGCGCAGCGGGCCCTCGTCGGTCAGCACCGTCTTGCCGCTGCGGCCGTTGCGGTGGTTGCCCCGGCCGCCGTCGGCGTCGGACAGGTGCACGCCCAGCTCCGCCCCCAGCGCCCGCTCGATCACGGCCTTCTTCAGGCGCTGAAACACCGCCTCGACCCCGGCGGCGTCCATCGGACCGGGGATGAGCTTCTCGAGAAACTCCTTGGGCAGGTCAAGACCGGCGGTGGTGACCTGCGATTTCTTCTTGCGTGGCATACATGCTCCTTGGCAGCATCATGGTATGCCCCACACACAAAATTCCTGACACCCTCGAATCCGGTGGCGCTGCGCAAGAATCTGCAGCGTGCTCAAGGCAAGGCCCGTTGAGTGAAGCTCTGCCCTGCGGTCTGCAAGCACTGCGGCGTCGCGCACCGCGATATGGTGCGCCGCGTTCTTCTAGGGTTTGGCTGGCGTGGCAGCCTTGGAGGCTCCCTCGGCATATTCGTGGAGCCTTTGCGGGTCTGCTGGAGGGCCTTCAGGCCCGACGCTTTTCGGCGAGAAGCGTCGGGCCTGAAGGCCCTCCTACTGGGGCGTCAGTCTTCGTCGGGGCCCACCAGGCCGAACAGGTCGTGTTCGTCGCTGCCCATGATGCGCACTTCGCAGAAATCGCCGGGCTTGAGGCCCGCGGCGGCGCCGTCCTGGATCTGCACCAGGCCGTCGATCTCGGGCGCGTCGGCCTTCGAGCGGCCGATGGCCAGCTCGCCGTCGATCTCGTCGATGATCACCGTCTGCACCGTGCCCACCTTGCGCTCGAGTTTTTCGGCGCTGATCTGCGCCTGCAGCTCCATGAAGCGGGCCAGGCGCTCCTGCTTCACTTCCTCGGGCACGGCGTCGGGCAGGTCGTTGGCGCGGGCGCCGTCCACCGGCGAGTAGGCGAACGCGCCCACGCGGTCGAGCTCGGCCATGTCCAGGAACGACAGCAGCTGTTCGAAGTCTTCGTCGGTTTCACCCGGGAAGCCGACGATGAACGTGCTGCGGATAGTGATGTCGGGGCAGATGGCGCGCCAGCGCTGGATGCGCTCCAGGGTCTTGTCCACCGCGCCCGGGCGCTTCATCAGCTTGAGGATGCGCGGGCTGGCGTGCTGGAACGGGATGTCCAGGTACGGCAGGATCTTCCCGTCGGCCATCAGCGGAATGATGTCGTCCACGTGCGGGTACGGGTAGACGTAGTGCAGGCGGGTCCACAGGCCCAGTTCGGACAGGCCTTCGCACAGGCCCTTCATGCGGGTTTCGTACGACTTGCCGTTCCACTCGCGCGGGGCGTACTTCATGTCCACGCCGTAGGCGCTGGTGTCCTGCGACACCACCAGCAGTTCGCGCACGCCGCCGCGGGCCAGCTTCTCGGCTTCGCGCAGCACGTCGTCCACCGGGCGCGACACCAGGTCGCCGCGCATGCTGGGGATGATGCAGAAGGTGCAGCGGTGGTTGCAGCCCTCGGAAATCTTCAGGTAGGCGTAGTGCTTGGGTGTGAGCTTGAGGCCGTAGTCGGGCAGCAGGTTCACGAACGGGTCGTGGCGCGGCGGCAGCGCCGCGTGCACGGCGTTCATCACGCTGGTGTAGTCCTGAGGTCCGCTGATGGACAGCACGTCCGGGTGCGCCGCGCGGATCTGCTCGGGGCGCTTGCCCAGGCAGCCGGTGACGATGACCTTGCCGTTCTCGGCCAGGGCTTCGCCGATGGCGTCCAGGCTTTCCTCCACGGCCGAATCGATGAAGCCGCAGGTGTTGACCACCACCACGTCGGCGGCGTCATAGCTGGGGACGATGTCGTAGCCCTCGACCCGAAGCTGGGTCAGAATGCGTTCGGAGTCTACGAGGGCTTTCGGGCAGCCGAGGCTGACGAAGCCCACCTTGGGGTTGCTGGCGGACATGGCGGGCCGGAGTTGGGCGGGGCGCGGATTATAGCGCTCCCCCGGGCCGGGCCCGGTGTAGGCTGGAACCCGGCACTGCAGGGGAAGCCAGCCATGGGCCAGACCATCTCGATCAGCACCCGCCACGGCCGCATTTCAGGCTGGCAGGCCAAGCCGCACGACAAACCCCGCGGCGCGATCATCGTGGTGCAGGAAATCTTCGGCGTGAACTCCCACATCCGCCAGGTCACCGACCGCTTCGCCAACTATGGCTACCTGGCCGTGGCCCCGGCGCTGTTCGACCTGGTGCACCCCGGCACCGAACTGGGCTACGACGGCGAAAGCGTGCGCCGCGGCCGCGAGATGGCCGAGGAACTGGGGTTCGACCGGGCCCTGGACGGCGTGCGCGGCGCCTTCGACCTGCTGGAGGCGGACAACCGCGTCGCCGCGGTGGGCTACTGCTGGGGCGGCAGCGTGGCCTACTACGCCAACGCCAGGCTGGGCATCCCGGCGGTGAGCTACTACGGCGGCCGCACCGTGCCGCTGCTGTCCCACCGGCCCAAGGCACCACTGCTGCTGCACTTCGGCGAACGGGACACGCTGATTCCGCCCGAAGACGTCACCAAGCACCGCGAAGCCCTGCCCGACGCCGAGATCCACGTCTGGCCCGATGCGGGCCACGGCTTCAACTGCGACCAGCGGGACAGCTACAGCGCCAGCACCGCACAGGAAGCGCTGAACCGCACGCTGGCCTTCCTGCAGAAGAACCTTCGCTGAGCATGGCCGGGGAGTTCCAGCCCGACCCGCGCCTGGCGGCCGACTCCGTGCTGGTGGCCGATGGCCCGCTGTCGCAGCTGCGCCTGATGGACGACGCGCGCTTTCCCTGGCTGGTGCTGGTGCCGCGGGTCGCGGGCGCCGAGGAATGGATTGACCTGGACGGCGCCGCACAGCGCCAGCTGCTGGCCGAAGTGAACCTGGCCGGCCGCCTGCTGCGCACGCTGGGCCCGGTGCACAAGCTCAACGTCGGCGCGCTGGGCAATATCGTCCGCCAGTTGCACGTACATGTGGTGGCTCGCAGCGAAGGCGACGCCGCGTGGCCGGGCCCGGTCTGGGGCAGCGGCGCGCGCGAACCGTATGTGGCCCATGCCCGCGACGCGCTGGTATCGTCGCTGCGGCAACAGCTCGACGCCGTCCTCCCCCGCACCCCGGAGCAAGCATGAAGAACAACCTGGTCCCCGCCCTGATCCTGATCGTGCTGGGCGCCCTGCTGCTCGCCAACAACCTGATCCCGGAATTCCGGATCTGGTCCACGCTGATCAAGTGGTGGCCGGCGGCCCTGATCGCCCTGGGCGTGAGCCTGCTGGTGAAGCGCGGCTAGCGCCGCCGCTCAGGTGCGCGGCAGCGTCACGCCGGTCTGTCCCTGGTACTTGCCGCCGCGGTCCTTGTACGAGGTTTCACACACTTCGTCGGACTGGAAGAACAACATCTGCGCCACGCCTTCGCCCGCGTAGATCTTGGCCGGCAGCGGCGTGGTGTTGCTGAACTCCAGCGTGACGTGCCCTTCCCACTCGGGTTCCAGCGGCGTGACATTGACGATGATGCCGCAGCGCGCATAGGTGCTCTTGCCCAGGCACACCACCAGCGTGTCGCGCGGGATGCGGAAGAACTCCACCGTGCGCGCCAGCGCGAAGGAATTGGGCGGGATGATGCAGACATCCGACGTGACGTCCACGAAGCTGGTCGGGTCGAAGTTCTTCGGGTCCACGATGGTGGAGTTGATGTTGGTGAAGATCTTGAACTCGCGCGCGCAGCGCACGTCGTAGCCGTAGCTGGACGTGCCGTAGCTGACGATGCGCTGGCCGGCCGGGTCGTGCTTCACCTGGCCCGGCTCGAAGGGCTCGATCATGCCCTGCTGCTCGGCCATCCGGCGGATCCACTTGTCAGACTTGATGCTCATTCGGGGGCTCTTGGACTCGAAGGGGGCGGGGAAAAGTGAACGGCGATTCTAGCCGCCGGGCGCGGACGGTTCGCGGAAAACCCGGAAATGACCCACCACGGGCCACGCCAGCAGCACATCCTCGACCCGGGCGCCGGCGCCGATGTTGTGCACCACCAGCAGGCGGCCCGAGCCGTCGGATGCCCGGCGGTCGGAGACGATGCCGATGTGCGGCAGGCCGCCCGGCAGGCGCCAGCTGACCAGGTCGCCCGGCCGGTAGTCGGCCGCCCGCGTGGACGCGGGCAGCGCGTGTCCGGCGCGGCGCAGCCAGGTTTCCAGGTTGGGCACGCGGCGGTGGTCAATGTTGCGGTCGGGGCGGCGCAGGCCCCACAGCGCCGGGTAGGCGGCGAAATCGCGCCGCATGTCCTCGTGCACCGCCTGCTGCAGGTCCAGGCCCGTGGCGCGCAGGGCACGGACCACCACGTCGGTGCAGACGCCGCGGTCGGCCGGCACGTCCCCGCCCGGGTAGGCCAGGCGCACGTAGCTGCCGTCATAGAAGCGGGTGACGCCAACCTGGGCATGCGCAGCCTGCAGCAGCTGCTCGCGCCCGCCGGCCGCCGCCGGGCCGGCCGCTGCGGCCAGCCAGAGCGCCAACACCAGCGCCAGGCGCCAGGCCATCAGGTGTTCTGCATCACGATGTTGGGGAAGGCGATGGCCTTGTTGCGGGCCTGCAGGGACAGGCGGGCCGCGGTGCGCCGGGCGATGTCGCGGTAGGCCTGCGACAGCGGCGAGCCCGGGTCAGCCGCCACGGTGGGCGCGCCCGAATCGGCCTGTTCACGGATGCGGATGTCCAGCGGCAGCGAGCCCAGCAGGGGCACGCCGTACTGGCTGGCCATGGCCTGGCCGCCGCCGGCGCCGAACACGTGC
>Ga0209175_10000120_pt1 | contig 53753 bp, 46 predicted proteins | sample JI91814C2DNA_FD_187506 | JGI IMG/M metagenome (GOLD analysis project Ga0209175, IMG submission 187506) | Wastewater effluent complex algal communities from Wisconsin, to seasonally profile nutrient transformation and Carbon sequestration -... | ecosystem: Engineered > WWTP > Effluent > Algae...
GATCAACCGCGGCGCCGGCAGCTGGTTTTTCCTCGGCGAGATATTCACCGACCTGCCGCTGCCCGTGGACACGCCCGCCAGCGCGCACTGCGGCACCTGCACGCGCTGCATCGAGGTCTGCCCCACCGGCGCCATCATCGAGCCCTACCGCGTGGATGCGCGCCGCTGCATCAGCTATCTCACCATCGAACTCAAGCAGGCCATCCCCGAGGAACTGCGCCCGCTGGTGGGCAACCGCATCTTCGGCTGCGACGACTGCCAGCTGGCCTGCCCGTGGAACAAGTTCGCCGTGCGCAGCGACGAGCCCGACTTCCGCGTGCGCAACCACCTCGACCGCGCCACGCTGGCCGAGCTGTTCGCCTGGGACGAGCCGGAGTTCCTGCAGCGCACGGAGGGCTCGGCGGTCCGCCGCACCGGGCACGAGGGCTGGCTGCGCAACATCGCGGTGGCGCTGGGCAATGCGCCCACCACGCCGGACGTGCTGGCCGCCCTGGCCTCGCGCCGCGACGACCCCAGCGACCTGGTGCGCGAACACGTGGCGTGGGCGCTTTCGCGCCACCCCAAGGCGACCGTGACCACCTGACGCCGCTTCAGCCGCGGGCGCGGATCTCGGACAGCAGCGCGCGCGTCACCGGATCGCTGGCCTGCAGCGCCGGATCGGCCAGGGCCGGCAACAGTTCGCCGGCGATCTGCTTGCCCAGCTCGACGCCCCACTGGTCGAAGGCGTTGATGCCCCACAGCACCGACTGCACGTACACGCTGTGTTCGTACATCGCCAGCAGCGCGCCCAGGGAGTGCGGCGTGAGTTCGTCGAGCAGGAACAGGCTGGACGGGCGATCGCCCGGGTAGCCCTTCTGCGGGTCGGCGGCATCGGCGCCGTTGGCCAGCGCCTGCGACTGCGCCAACAGGTTGGCCAGCAGCGCGCGATGGCTTTCGGCGTGGCCGTGGGCGGGCCGCACCACGCCGATGAAATCGGCCGGCACCGGGTCGGTGCCCTGGTGCAGGGCCTGGAAGAAACTGTGCTGCACGTTGGTGCCCGCGCCGCCCCACAGCACCGGCACCGTGGCACCCAGCACCGGCGCGCCGCCGATGCGCACCGATTTGCCCAGGCTTTCCATCACCAGCTGCTGCAGGTAGGCCGGCAGCAGGCCCAGGCGTTCGTCGTAGGGCAGCACGGCGTGGCTGGCGTGGCCCAGCGCGTTGCGGTTCCAGGCCCCCATCAGCGCGTGCCACACCGCCATGTTCGATTCGATCGGGGCCTGCAGCACGTGCGTGTCCATGCGCGCCGCGCCCGCCAGCATCTGCTCGAAGCCCTCGCGGCCGATGGCCAGCTGCAGCGCGAAGCCCACCGCCGACCACAGCGAATAGCGCCCGCCCACCCAATCCCACATCGGCAGCACGCGCTCGGACGCAATGCCGAACGCCTGGGTGCGGTCGAGGTTGGCGCTGACCGCATACAGCCGCTCGCTGCCGCCCATCCAGTCGCGCAGGATGGCGCCGTTGAGCAGGGTTTCGTGGGTGCCGAAGCTCTTGGAAACCAGCAGCGCGGCCGTGCGCGCCGGGTCGAGCGTGCGCAGCAGGTGCTGCGCGGCGCTGCCGTCGAGATTGCTGAGGAAATGGACCCGCAGGCGGCCGTCGTGGAAATCGCGCAGCGCGTCCACCGCCAGCCGCGGCCCGAGGTCGGAGCCGCCGATGCCGACGTTGACCACGTCGGTGACGCCGCTGGCGAGCACCGACGCGTGCAGGCGGTCCATGCCCAGGCGCCCGGCCAGCGCCAGGCGCCGCGCCTCGATGGCCGCCGGGCCTTCGCCCAGGCCGCTGCGCAGCGCGGTGTGCAGCGCCGGCCGGCCTTCGCTGGCGTTCACCTGCGCGCCGTCGAACAGGCGCCGCAGGGCGTCCGGCACGCCCGCATCGCGCGCCAGTCCGAACAGCGCCTCCGTGGCGGCGGCATCCACGCACTGGCGGGCGAAGCTGGCGTAAAGCGGCCCCACCCGGAGCGAGTACGCGTCGGCCCGGGCGTCGTCGGCGGCGATCACGTCGCGCAGCCGCCGGCCCACCCACGGATCGGCCTGCCGGCGCAGCGCCTGCCAGTGCGCCGCCGTCAGCACGGCGCGACTCCCGGCCCGCAGCGCCCGCGGCACGGGGCCCTCATGCGGCGTCGAACTCGAGGTTGTCGATCAGCCGCGTCCGGCCCAGGCGCGCGGCGACCAGCGCCACCAGCTCGGGTTCATTCGGCGACCTGGCGCGGGTGAGGTCGGCGCGGCGCACTTCGGCATAGTCCACCGTGAAGCCGGCGGCCTCCAGCCGCGTGGCGGCCTCGTCCTCGATGCCGGCGATGGGCAGGCCCTGGCGCGCGGCGTCGCGCATGAACAGCAGCGTCTGGTGGATGCGCACGGCGGTCTGGCGCTGTTCGCTGTCCAGGTACTGGTTGCGCGAACTCATGGCCAGGCCGTCGGGTTCGCGCAGCGTCGGCGCGGGGACGATTTCGACCGGGAAGCTCATTTCGCGGGCCATGTAGCGGATCACCTGCAGCTGCTGGTAATCCTTGCGGCCGAACACCGCCAGGTCGGGCTGCACCATGTTGAACAGCCGCGCCACCACCTGGGCCACGCCGTTGAAGTGGCCGGGCCGGTGCGCGCCGCACAGGATGTCGGTGATGCCCGGCACGTGCATCTGCACGCAGCCCATGGTCCCGAACGGATACATCTGTTCCACCGGGGGCAGGAACAGCGCGTCGCAGCCGGTTTCGGCCAGGCCGTGGATGTCGCTGTCGGGCGTGCGCGGGTAGCGCGCGTAGTCTTCGTTGGGCCCGAACTGGGTGGGGTTGACGAAGATGCTGGCCACCACGCGGTCGGCGTGCCGGCGCGCCAGCTTCACCAGTTCGTGGTGGCCCGCGTGCAGGTTGCCCATGGTCGGCACGAAGCCGACGCTGTTGCCTTCGCGGCGCCATTGCCGCAGCTGCGCGCGCAGTGCCGCCAGCGTGGTGTGGGTCTGCATGGCGTCAGTATCCGTGTTCGGGGCCGGGGAAGGCGCCGGTGCGCACGGCCTCGGCATAGGCCTGGAAGGCGCCGGCCACCGAGCCGCCTTCGGCGAGGAAATCCTTCACGAAGCGGGGGCGGCGGTGGCCGCTGTTCATGCCAAGCATGTCGTGCAGCACCAGGATCTGGCCGTCGCAGGACGGCCCGGCGCCGATGCCGATGGTGGGGATGGCGATGGCCCGGGTGATGTCCGCCGCCAGCGCCGAAGGCACGCACTCGAGCACCAGCAGGTCGGCGCCGGCGTCGGCGACGGCGCGGGCGTCGTCCAGCAGCTTCTTTGCCGCCGCCGCCTCGCGACCCTGCACCTTGTAGCCGCCCAGGCGCAGCACCGACTGCGGCGTCAGGCCCAGGTGGCCACAGACCGGGATCTCGCGTCCGGCCAGGAATCGGATGACGTCGAGCTTGTGGCCCGCGCCCTCGAGCTTGACCATGGCCGCGCCGGCCTGCAGGCAGCGCGTGGAGGCATCGAGCGCCCGTTCGGGCGTGGCGTCGGCCTGGAACGGCAGGTCCGCCACCAGGAACGCGCGCGACAGCCCGCGCGCCACGCAGCCCACGTGGTAGACGATGTCGCCCACCGTGACCGGCAGCGTGCTGTCGTGGCCCTGGCAGACCATGCCCAGCGAATCACCCACCAGCACCAGGTCGATGCCGGCCTCGTCCACGCTGCGGGCAAAGCCGGCGTCGTAGGCGGTGATGGACACGATGCGCTGGCCATCGGCCTTCATCCTGCGCAGCGCCGGCACCGTCAGCCGCGGGCGCGGCGGTGTCTTTGGATCGTTCGCGTACATGGCGGGGGCCCTGGGGGGAGGCGACTAAGGTATCGCTTCGATGCCTGAAACATCCACCGCGGCCAGCAATGCCTTCACTTCGCCCCGGCCGGGGATGACCAGCGTGGGGGCGATTTCCGCCAGCGGCACCAGCACGAAGGCGCGCTCGTGCAGGTGCGGATGCGGCACGCACAGCCCGGGCTCGTCGAGGGTTTCATCGCCGTACACCAGCAGGTCGAGGTCCAGCGCGCGCGGGCCCCAGCGGTCGGCGGGGTTGCGCACGCGGCCGAAGCGCTGCTCGATCTCCAGCAGCAGCTCCAGCAGGGCGCGCGGCGCCGTGCGGGTGCGCAGCTCCACCACGGCGTTGATGAAATCGGGCTGGTCGGTGCGGCCCCAGGCCGGCGTGCGGTAGAAGCCCGACTGCTGCTGGATGGTGGTCTGCGGCAGAGCGTCCAGCGCCCACAGGGCTTCTTCGAGCGTGGTGGCCACGTCGCCTTCGTTGCCGCCCAGGCCCACCCAGGCGCGGACCGGCGCGTCGGGCCTCATGCCGGCGCCCCGCCGCCGCCGGGCTTGCGGCGCCGGCGGCGCGGACGCTTGCGCGGCGCGGCGGCGTCGGTTTCTTCGCCGATGTCGTCGCCCTCGCCCTCGCCCGCTTCGCGGCGCGGCGCCTTCGGGTCCAGGCGCTGGGCCAGCTGTTCGGGCGCCTGCAGCTGCGCCTCGCGCCAGAAGGCCACGTCGTCGGCCACCTCGGGCGTGCCGCTGGCGCGCAGCTCGAGGAAGTCGAACGCGGCGCGGAAGCGCGGATGCGACAGCAGGCGGAACACGCGCTTGCGCACGCGCTGGTTGAAGCGCGGCTGCAGCAGCCAGATTTCCTGCATGGGCTGCGAGAACCGGCGCGGCAGCGCGATGCGCTGGGCCTGGTGCAGGGTGACGCGGTCGGCGGCGCGCTGCTGGGCCACCAGCGGATCAATGCCGGCCTTGCGCAGCACGGCCAGCTCGCGGCAGTAGGCCGGCCACAGCAGCGCGGCGAACAGGAAGGCGGGCGTCACCGGCTTGTCCTGCGCGATGCGTTCGTCGGTGTTGCGCAGGGCCTGCAGCAGCATGGCGCGCAGTGCGCCGCTGCGGTTGGTTTCCAGCGCCACCGCGGTTTCCGGGAACAGCGCCGGCAGCAGGCCGTGGTCTTCGAGCGTGCGGAAGCTGCTTTCGGCGTGGCCGGCCAGGAACATCTTCAGGCATTCATCGAACAGGCGCGCCGGCGGTGCGGCGGCCAGCAGGTGCGCCAGTTCGGGGATGGGCGCGGCGGCGTCGGGGGCGATGGTGAAGCCCAGCTTGGCCGCAAGGCGCGCGGCGCGCAACATGCGGACGGGGTCTTCACGGTAGCGCTCCACCGGGTCGCCGATCAGGCGCAGCACGCGGTCCATGCAGTCCTGGTAGCCGCCGACGTAGTCGCGCACCGAGAAGTCCTCGATGGCGTAGTACAGCGCGTTGGCGGTGAAGTCGCGGCGCACCGCGTCGTCTTCGATGGTGCCGTAGACGTTGTCGCGCAGCAGGCGGCCGCCGTCCTCGGTTTCCCGGTCGCCGCTGCCGTCGTCCACGTTGGCGCGGAAGGTGGCGACTTCGATGATCTCGCGGCCGAACACCACGTGCGCCAGCCGGAAGCGGCGGCCGATGAGTCGGCAGTTGCGGAACAGCGACTTCACCTGTTCGGGCGTGGCGTCGGTGGCGACGTCGAAGTCCTTGGGGTGCCCGCCGACCAGCAGGTCGCGCACGGCGCCGCCGACCAGGTAGCCCTGGAAACCGCCCTCGCGCAGCTTGTACAGCACGCGCAGCGCGTTTGGACTGATGTCCTTGCGGGACACGCCGTGCTCGGCGCGGGGAACGATCAATGGCAAGGTGGGAGTGGTAATACGCAATCCATCCAGGGTTCGACGTCGCGGGGCACGCAGGCGTCGGCGGTCCGGGCCGGCTTCCCGGCATCTGTAAAGCCCGTTATACTAGCGCCCGCGTCAACGCTTCGCCATCCGCGCTCCCTTCGTCTAGTGGCCTAGGACACGGCCCTCTCAAGGCTGGAACAGGGGTTCGAGTCCCCTAGGGAGCGCCATCTTCCAGAAGGCCCGGCCAACGCCGGGCCTTCTTCATTTGCGCGATCGCCGCATCGCGCCCGGCGCCGGCAGGCTGGGCTTGGCGACGGCGCGGGGCTAGAATCCGCTACCACGCCCCACACGCTTCCGGGAACGCCATGCCTTTCGTCGTCATCGAAAACTGCATCCGCTGCAAGTACACCGACTGCGTCGAGGTCTGCCCGGTGGACTGCTTCCACGAAGGCCCGAATTTCCTGGTCATCGACCCGCAGGAGTGCATTGACTGCACCCTGTGCGAGCCCGAGTGCCCGGCCAAGGCGATCTACCCGGAAGACGACGTGCCCGCGGGCCAGGAAGGCTTCATCGCGCTCAACGCCGAGCTGTCGGCCATCTGGCCGGTCATCACCACCCGCAAGGACCCGCTGCCCGACGCCGCCGAGTGGGACGGCAAGCCGGGCAAGCTCGACCAGCTGCAGCGCTGATCCTCCGGCCGGCCGCGGCTGGGCCGGACCAAGAAAAAGGGCGCCCCGGGGCGCCCTTTTTTCCTGCCGCCTCGGGCCAGGCCTCAGCCCAGGCGAGCCTTCAGCAGGCCCAGCAACTGCGCCGCCGGACCGGTCGCGAGCGGCTGGCCGTCCTGGCCCAGGGCCACGACCTGGGTCTGGCCGTCGACGGCCTGCGCGCGCACCAGCATGGTGGTGCCCTGGAACGTCACCTCGTAGCTGCTCAGCGCCTGCGCCGGCTCGAGGTTGCTCACGCCTTCGATCTTGCCCAGCGCGATGCCGATGCGGCGCCAGGCGCTGTCCACGCTGTCGGCCAGGGTGAAGCTGGCGATGGCGGCCGCGGACGGGACGCCCGTGGCGACGGAGGCGGAGCCGGCGTTGGCGGCCACGTCAGGCACCACGATCGCGCCCAGGGTGGGCGGCGTGTCCATGCCGGGCGGCACTTCAAGCGGCTGGTTCTGGACGCTGTCCTGGTACTTGGCGTCCATGCCCAGCTTGCTGCGGGTCCAGGCGCAGCCGGCCTGGGAAAGCATGGCGATGGCCACGGCGCCAATCAGCAGCGGGCGGGAAAGGGACGAAGGCGCGGTCATGGTGATCTCCTGGATGGCCCCGCGGCGTGGCCGGGGGCACGGTGTGGCAATGGTAATCGGGATTAGGGGCGTTCGTGTTCGATGCGCTGGCAAAGCGCGGCCATGGCCTCGGCCCGGGCCTGGTGCCCGGCCGAGAGGGGCAGCAGCGGCAGCCGCAGCCCGTGGCCGATGCCGAGGCGGGCCAACAGGGCTTTCACCGGGATCGGGTTGGGCTCGACGCCCAGGAAGTCGTACAGGTCGTCCAGCGGCGCCTCGAGCGCCCGGGCGGCGGCCGCATCGCCCGCCGACGCCAGCGTGCAAAGGCGGCTGAAGGTGCCGGGCACCACGTTCGAGGCCACCGAAATCACGCCCGCCGCGCCGCCGAGCATGGCGCGCACGAAGGTCGGGTCGTCGCCGCTGAGCAGCGCGAACCCGTCTCTGGCGAGCGGGTACAGCGCGTTCCAGCGCGCTTCGTCGCCGCGGGCTTCCTTCAGGCCGACGATGCCGGGATGGCCGCACAGCTGGGCCACGGTTTCAGGCAGCAGGTCGCAGCCGGTGCGGCCTGGGACGTTGTACAGCACCACCGGCAGGCCGCCCTGCTCCGCCACGGCGCGGTAGTGCGCCACCAGGCCTTCCTGGGTGGGCCGGACGTAGGGCGGCGTCACCACCAGCGCGGCATCGGCGCCGGCCTCGCGGGCCCGCCGCGTCTGGCAGATCGTCTTGGCGGTGTTGGACTGGCCGGTGCCCGCCAGCACCACCATGCGGCCGGCCACCTGCGCCACCGCGGCCGCCAGCAGCGCCGAGAACTCCGTGTCGGACAGTGCGGCGGCCTCGCCGGTGGAGCCGGCCACGACGATGCCGCGGGTGCCGCCCGCCAGCTGGAGGTCGATCAGGCGGGCCCAGGCGTCGAAATCGAGGTCGCCGGCGGCGCTGAACGGCGTGGCGAGGGCGGTGATGCTGCCGGAAAGGTGCAAAGGAAGGGCCTTGCGGGGACTGGTGCCGATGTTACTTGCGGGTGGAAAGCGGCGGCAAGTATGCTGCCTTCGTACATTCCGCGCAGCTTCAGAAGCGCCGCCACGGAACACCGCATTGACCGACACCGCAGCACGCCCCGCCGCCAACGAAAACCACCTGCTGATCAGCGCCTACACCACGCATCCGCAGTCACCCTTGCTGGCGGTCACCCGCCGCATCTCCGACAGCGGCTGCAACATGGTGGACGCCCGCCTGTCCACCGTGGGCCGCGACGTGTCGGTCACCGCGCTGGCGGTGGGTTCCTGGGACGCGGTGGCCAAGCTCGAGGCCATGCTCACCCGGCTCGAGCGCGAGGAAGGCTTCAAGCTGGTCTGGTACCGCACCGGCCCCAAGGCCCTGCAGTCCAACCTGCTGCCCTACATCGTGGAAGTGGTGGCGGCCGACAAGCCCGGCATCCTGTTCCAGCTGGCCGATTTCTTCGACCGCCAGGGCATCACCATCGAAAGCCTGCACAGCTCGCGCTACCGCGCCATGCAGACCGGCGCCGACATGTTCTCGGCCCAGGTGACCATCGGCATCCCGGCCAACATGCACATCGCGGCGCTGCGCGACGACTTCCTCGAGTTCTGCGACCACCTCAACCTCGACGCCATCATGGACCCGATGAAGTTCTGAGGAACCAAGCAAGATGATCGACGTCGGCGACCGCATCCTCGACCTGCCCATCACCCTGGCCAAGGGCGGCAGCGCCAACCTGGCCGACTACCGGGGCCAGTGGCTGGTGCTGTACTTCTATCCCAAGGACAGCACCCCGGGCTGCACCACCGAAGGCCTGGACTTCAACGCGCTGTACCCGAAGTTCCGCAAGCTCAAGGCCGAAGTGCTGGGCCTGTCGCGCGACTCGGTGAAATCCCACCAGAATTTCTGCACCAGGCAGGGCTTCGTGTTCGACCTGATCTCCGACGCCGACGAGGCGGTCTGCCGCTCCTTCGGTGTCATCAAGGAGAAGAACATGTATGGCAAGAAGGTGATGGGCATCGAGCGCAGCACGTTCCTGGTCGATCCCGAGGGCCGCGTGGCCGAAAGCTGGCGCGGAGTCAAAGTCGCCGGCCACGCCGAAGCGGTGCTGGAAGCGCTCAAGAAGGCCGCCAAAGCCAAGTGATCCACCCCCGTTCAAACCCGCCCCGCCGTCTCGCCCCGCGAGCATCGGCGGTGCGTCGCCGTGCCGCACAGGGATGTGCGGGAGCCACCGTGTCCCTTCCCAACATGAGAATCCCATGACGAGAAGCAAGCGAATCTACGTGCTGGACACCAACGTGCTGATGCACGACCCGACCGCGCTGTTCAAGTTCGAGGAGCACGACGTCTTCATCCCGATGATGGTCCTGGAGGAACTCGACAACGGCAAGAAGGGCCACTCGGAGGCCAGCCGCAACGCGCGCCAGGTCAGCCGCTTCCTCAACGAGATCATCGAGGCGCACGGCAGCGACAACATCGAGGGCGGCGTGAAGCTGGTGCAGCCCAAGGGCCTGCAGCTGCGCGCCAACGAAAGCGTGGGCCGGCTGCTGTTCCAGCTCAAGCCCGTGGAAGTGGGCAAGCGCTTCGGCCTGGTGCTGCCGGACAACCAGATCCTGGGCTCGATCCTGCAGCTGATCGAAGACCACCCGGGCGTGCCGGTGGTGCTGGTGTCCAAGGACATCAACCTGCGCATCAAGGCCTCGATCTGCGGCGTCAAGGCCGAGGACTACGAGAACGACCGCGCCATCGACGACTTCAACCTGCTCTTCACCGGCGCCAACGAACTGCCGGCGGATTTCTGGGACCGCCACGAAGGCAGCCTGCGCAGCTGGACCGAGAAGGGCCGCACCTTCTACGAAGTGCGCCGCACCGACGACGACGGCTGGTACCCCAACCAGTTCCTGTACATGCCCGGCACCGACGAAGTGGAAATGAAGGTGGCCAGGCTGGACGACGACCGCGCCATCCTTCAGATCGTGGACGACTTCCGCAGCCCGCAGCACCAGGTGTGGGGCATCAACGCGCGCAACCGCGAGCAGAACTTCGCCTTCAACGCGCTGATGGACCCGGAGATCGACTTCGTCACCCTGCTGGGCACCGCCGGCACCGGCAAGACCCTGCTAGCGCTGGCCGCGGGCCTCACCCAAACCATGGACGTGCAGCGCTACCGCGAAATCATCATGACCCGCGCCACGGTGAGCGTGGGCGAGGACATCGGCTTCCTGCCCGGCACCGAGGAAGAAAAGATGACGCCCTGGATGGGCGCGCTCACCGACAACCTCGAGGTGCTCACCCACACCGAGGACCACGGCAGCTGGGGCCGCGGCGCCACCAACGAACTGCTGGCCAGCCGCATCAAGATCCGCTCGATGAACTTCATGCGCGGCCGCACCTTCCTCAACCGCTGGGTGATCGTGGACGAGGCCCAGAACCTCACGCCCAAGCAGATGAAGACCCTGATAACGCGCGCCGGCCCGGGCACCAAGATCATCTGCATGGGCAACGTGGAACAGATTGATACGCCCTACCTCACCGAGACCACGTCGGGCCTGACCTACGCCGTGGACCGCTTCAAGAACTGGGCCCATTCGGCCCACATCACCCTGCGCCGCGGCGAGCGTTCGCGCCTGGCCGACTACGCGTCGGAAGTGCTGTAACCCATGGCGTCACGGCTGGCCACGTGGGTATGGATCGGGGCGGCCGCCCTGGCCTGCGTGGCCGGCATGGTGAACGTGGTGGGCTACCTGGGCTTCGAGCACCAGGCCATCACCCACCTCACCGGCACCACGTCCCTGCTGGGCGCGGCGCTGGCGCAGGGCAACCTGCGCGCGGGGCTGCAGCTGGCCGGCATGCTGCTGGCCTTCGTGCTGGGCGCGGTGCTCAGCGGCCTGCTGATCAAGGACAGCGTGCTGCAGCTGGGCCGCCGCTACGGCGTGGCGCTGTCCTTCGAGGCGGCGCTGCTGGTGCTGGCGGTGCCGCTGTTCGAACAGGGCTATTTCGCGGGGCCGCTGCTGGCCGCCGTGGCCATCGGGCTGCAGAACGCCATGGCCACCACCTACAGCGGCGCCATCATCCGCACCAGCCACGTCAGCGGCATGTTCACCGACCTGGGCATCAGCATCGGCCACGCCCTGCGCGGGCTGCCGGTGGACCACCGCCGGCTGTCGCTGTGCCTGGTCATCATCAGCGCCTTCCTGGCCGGCGGCGTGATGGGCGCCGTGCTTTACGGGCACTGGCAGTACCAGGCGCTGTACCTGCCTGCCGTGCTCACCGGCACCACCGGACTCATCTACGGCGTGTACCGCCACCGCCAGATCGCAAGGACCATGCCGTGAGCCACCGACCCGTCTCCGTCCTCACCATCGCCGGCTCCGACACCGGCGGCGGCGCAGGCATCCAGGCCGACCTCAAGACCTTCGCCGCGCACGGGCTGCACGGCCTGAGCGTGGTGGCGGCACTGACGGCGCAGCACACGCGCGGCGTCACCGCCGTGCACGTGCCGCCGGTGGACTTCCTGCGCGCGCAGGTGGACGCCTGCTTCGCCGATTTCCGCATCGGCGCGGTGAAGATCGGCATGCTGGCCAACGCCGAAGTCATCCACGCCGTGGCCGATGCCCTGGAATTCCACGGTGCACCGCCGCTGGTGCTCGATCCGGTGATGGTGGCCACGTCCGGCGCCAAGCTGCTCGCGGACGACGCGCTGGACGCGCTGCTGGTGCGGCTGGTGCCCATGGCCACCGTGGTGACGCCCAACATCCCCGAAGCCGAACTGCTGCTGGACATGGCCATCCCCGACGAGGACGCCGCCGGCAAGGCGCTGTCGAAGCTGCTGGCCGAAGGCGCACGCGCCGTGCTGCTCAAGGGCGGCCACCTGCCGCACAACCCGGTGATGGTGGACCGCTTCGGCGAGGGCCACGTGCGCGCCGAGTTCAGCAACCCACGCCTGGCCATCGAGGGCCACGGCACCGGCTGCACGCTGTCGTCGGCCATCGCGGCCAACCTGTGCCTGCACCTGCCGCTGCGCGAGGCCTGCGAGGACGCCGTGGACTACGTGCACGGCGCCCTGCTGCACGCCTATCGCCCGGGCGATTCACGGGTGTCGGTGCTGCAGCATTTCTGGCGCCTGCGCGGCGACATCACGCCCTGACCTGGCCCCCGCTGGCTTCCTGCCGGCGGCTTCGCTAGCATCCCCCGCAACCCCTACCCGGAGCCAGCCATGCGCAGCGGCAACCCTGCCCTGAACCAGAACACCTTCCTCGACGTCTCCACTGGCCAACTGGTGTCCGGTGCCGGCGCCGACGCGATGACGCTCAACGGCACGGTCAACAAGACCGGCATGATGCTGCTGATGCTGGTGGCCACGGCGGCCTACACATGGAGCCTCTACACCCCCGAAAACCCCGGCGCGGTGATGCCCGGGCTGCTCGTGGGCGGCATCGGCGGCTTCATCGTGGCGCTGGTCACCGTGTTCAAGAAGACCTGGGCGCCGGTCACGGCCCCGCTGTACGCGCTGCTCGAAGGCCTGTTCGTCGGCGCCGTGTCGGCCATGTTCGAAGCCAGCTTCCCGGGCATCGTCATGCAGGCCGTCATGCTGACCATGGGCGTGCTGGCGTCGCTGCTGCTGGCCTACAAGAGCGGCCTGATCAAGGCCACCGAGAACTTCAAGCTCGGCGTGGTCGCGGCCACGGGCGGCATCGCCCTGCTGTACCTGGTGAACATCGGCATGCGCCTGTTCGGCCTGGACGGCATCGGCTTCATCCACGAGGCAAGCTGGATGGGTATTGCCTTCAGCGGCTTCGTGGTGGTGATTGCGGCGCTGAACCTGGTGCTGGACTTCGACTTCATCGAGTCGGGCGTCGACGCCGGCGCACCGAAGTACATGGAGTGGTACGGCGCCTTTGGCCTGGTGGTGACCCTGGTCTGGCTGTACCTGGAAATCCTGCGCCTGCTGTCGAAGCTGCAGTCCCGCGACTGATCGGGTGACCGCCCTGCACGCGCCGGCTGCCTGGCCGGCCCGGCGCCATGCCTGACCTGGCGCTGTTCGACTTCGACGGCACCCTGACGCACGGCGAGACCTTCCCGGCCTTCGTGCGCAGCATCGTGCCGGCGGACCGCCTGCGGTGGGGCCGCCTGGCGCTGGCCCCACTGGTCGCCGGCTACCGGCTGGGCCTGGTCAGCGGCACGCGCGTACGGGCGGCGGTGGTGAAGCGTGGCCTGGCCGGGCTGCCGGAAGCCGACTTCATGGCATCGGCCCGCGCCTGGGCCCATGCCGGGATTCCCTCCCTGCTCCGGCCTGCGGCCCTGGCCCGGCTGCGCGCGCATCGCGACCGCGGCGACACGGTGCTGGTGGTGTCGGGCAATTTCGAGGTGCTGGTGCAGGCCTGGGCCGACACCGAAGGCGTCGAGGCCATTGGCTCCCGGCTGCAGGCGCAGGCCGGCCGCCTGACCGGCCACTACGCCGGGCCGCAGTGCGTGCTGCAGGAAAAGGTGGCGCGGATCCGCGCCCGGCTGCAGCCGTCCGATTTCGATCGCGTGCACGCCTACGGCGACACGCCCGAGGACCGGCCGATGCTGCTGATGGCCGACGTCGCGCACTACCTGCCGCGCGGCTGGCCCGACGACCTGGCCCCCGACCGGTTCGACTGACGGCCGGCACGGCGGCGCGGCGGGCGCCGTCGGGGCCCGTACGTGGCCTTACGCCCGGGCCCGCGCGCCGGTACGCTGCGCGGGTCCTTTGAATCGTCCAACGCCGCATCCACCACCGGAGCCACGCATGGCCATGTCCGAATCCGACATCCTGAAGGGATGGATCTACCGCACCAGTCATTTGCAGGAGCGCCTGGTGCTGGGCTGGGACCGCGACGGCCGCGTGGTCTACAGTTCGCGCGGCAAGAATCCCGCGAAGGAATTCATGAACTGCCACGTGCGCATCACCGGCGCCAAGTTCGCCCAGCGCGCCATCGGCAAGGTGCGCCAGGTGGAGGACATCGCGCCCTACCTCGTCGCCAACAAAGCCACCACCGTGGTTGTCCGCTGACGCCAGGCGGTGCTGGCCAGTCATGGCGCCGGCGACGCCCCGGGAGCGAGGGTCACTTCCTGCTCACGGCAAAGCCTTTTAGTTCGCAGGAAGTGACCCTCGCTCCCGGGGCGTCGCCGGTGCGTGACTGTTTGGTTTCGTGGCGGAAGGCCCGTGGCGGCGCGCTTCGGTGCTTGCGCGATTCGATCCGGACCAAGGCGGGGCATTGTTCTCGCTGACCTCGTTGGGCTAACCCGGTCCTGGCACTTCTCGCCTGCACGCCTCCCGCGCGCGTCCCTCCGGACGCGATACGCGGCCGCCTGGCCAGCGTGGAAGACGGCCAGATTGCGGGAGCGATCCGCCCGGCGGCGGGTGTGGGTTCCTGGCGCGCACACCGACACATCAGGTTTCAACCCGGGGCCAACACTCATGCCAATCTCCAAAGCCCAGAGCACTAACCAACGCTGACTCCATTCCCTGAGTCGACGAACCGCCGTCGGGCACAAGTTCGTCAGCGTGGAAAGCGAGGATGGTGCTGCGGCTGACCCCAACGTCGCGTTCGCGACCTGTTGCCGCGGTGTGCCTGCCTCGAACTCACACCCGCCGCCGGGCGGATCGCTCCCGCAATCTGGCCACCTTCCACGCTGGCCCGGGCGCGTCGTATCGCGTCCGAAGGGACGCGCGCGACTGACGCGGAGGCGACAAGCGCCACGACTCGGTTAGCCCAACGAGGTCAGCGAGAACAATGCCCCGCCTTGGTCCGGATCGATTCGCGCAAGCACCGAAGCACGCAGTGACGAGCCTTCCTTCCAAACCAAAGAGGAATTGCCACCGGACGCGCCGCGGAGGCGAGGGTCACTTCCTGCGAACTAAAAGGCTCTGCCGTGAGCAGGAAGTGACCCTCGCCTCCGCGGTGCGGCCGGCGCCGAAAACCCCAAGAGCGAGCGCCCCGGGAAGAAGGACAAAAGAAAAGGCCCGGACAAGTCCGGGCCTTTTCGGTTTGCTGGAACCGCCGGTTACGGCGTGACGGTCAGCTGCACCCGCACCGCCACGTTCGGCGACACCGGGTCATTGCTGTTCACGCAGACGAAGCCGCTGTAGCTCGAAGCCGCCAGGGCCGACGAGTTGAGCGCCACGTTGGTGGCCTGGCTGCCGCCGCCCGCCACCGTGCCCGAGGCCGGGGCAATGGTGCCGAGCCACGGTGCGCCGCAGGCCACCTGGCCCGTCACCCGCATGTTCAGGCCCGCGAAGGCGTTGTTGGACGTCCAGACACCGGCATTGGCCAGGCTGAGCGTGAGCGACATGAACGTGCCGTCACCCGTGGCCGAACCGAACTGCGCCCAACGGTTGGCGAAGCTGCCGCGCGTGTTGACCACCAGCCAGTACGTGCCGGCCGGGAGCACCAGGTTCTGGCCGGCAGCGGCCAGGTTGAGCGACAGGAAGCCGCCGGCCGTGCTGACGCCCGGAGCCGTGGGCGAAGCCGTGAAGGTCCACACCGCCGCACCCGGGTTGCTCAGGGGGTTGCCGGCAGGCACGCCGGCCGCATCCGGGTAGATGGACCAGGTGAGGTCCGCCGCCGCACCCGGGAACGCCGCCCCGCTGACCACGAAGCCCTCGGCGCTCAGGCCGGTGATCTGGGTGGGTTCGTTGACCAGGAAGTTGTCGGCCGAGTACTGCGCGTTGTTACCCGCCGTCGCCGGATCGGTGTAGGTGGTGTTGCGGAAGCCCGAACCAATGGCACCGCGGTCGGCACGGTAAACGCTGGTCGAACCCGAACCCGTGGTGGTGGCCGTGTAGACCAGCGACGCACCACCGGTGTTGCCGATGTTGAAGCCGGCCGAGCCGTTGTTGCCGGCGGCGACGCTGGCCGACACGGACGGCGGCACCGAAACCACCGGCGGCGCCACGGTGATGCCAATGGGCAGCGACAGGGTGCTGTTGCTGGCCGTCTGGCCGCCGCTCAGGCGCTGGGTCAGCACCAGCTGGCCGAAGTTCCAGGCGTTGTCCGCCGTCACCGCCGAGCTGTCGATGGTCACGGTGACCGTGCGGCTGCCGCCGGCCGGAACCCAGATCAGCGAGCTGTCCAGGGTGCCGGTCAGGCCGGTGACGCTGAGCGACCACAGGCCGCCCGACGTGCCGGGGTTGCGGAACGTGCGGACGAACTGGCAGCTGGCGACGCAGTTCAGGCGGGCCATGCTGGGCAGGTTCAGCGTGTGCACCTGGCCGCCGGTGCCGGGGTTGGCGGCACTGTAGTTGGCGGTGGTTTCGTTGAGCACCAGGCCGGCCCGGATGGCGCGCTCGATCCGGATGCGACCCGCGCCGCGCGCCAACGGATTGGCCGGCGACACCTGGTCTTCCAGGTACACCTGCGTGGTGGCCGTCATCATCAGGGCCGACTTGATTTCGGCCGGGGTCCAGGTGGGACGCGCCTGGCGGATCAGGGCAGCCGCGCCGGCGTTGTGCGGCGATGCCATCGAGGTGCCGCTGTAGACGTCAATCGCGCCTTCGGAGCCCGTCAGCGCCGTGCCGGACACCGCGGCCAGGACGGCCACGCCGGGCGCCGTGATGTCGGGCTTGATCAGGTTGAACGAGCCGGCCGGGCCGCGCGAGCTGAACGCCGCCAGGGCGTCGGCCACGTTGGGCAGGCCCACCGACGGGAAGGCGATCTGCGCCGTGGTGGTGGTCGGATTGGCGTTGCCGAACGCCGCCAGCGCATCGCCGTCAGTCTGGACGACGCTGAACACCGGGACGGTGGTGCCCGGCACCGACGGCAGGATGATGCCCGCCTGGTTGTTGGCGATGACGACCGCGAGGGCGCCGGCGGCCGTGGCGTTGTTCACCTTCTCGGAGAAGCCGCAGGTGCCGCGACGGATCACGACGACCGCGCCCGTCAGCGAACCCGCCGCGTACGGCGACGGGCTGCAGCCGTCGTTGGTGGTGGCGATGCCCGCACTGATCCGCAGCGGCGTGGTGCCCGGGATGGTGGCGGCGAACGGCACGCCGCCGCTGCCGTTGCTCAGCACCACCGGCTGCAGGTTCGCCGGCACCGGGGCCGGACCGGTCACCTGCATCAGCGTGCCGAAGCCGCCGCGACCGTGCTGGGAGGCCGCCGTGGCGGCCGTCCAGGGCTCGAGATGGCCCAGCGTGTTGGCGCCCGGGCCGCTGTTGCCCGCCGACGTGGCGACGTACACGCCGGCGTCGGTCGCGGCCAGGAAGGCCAGCGAGGTGGACTCGGACCAGGGCGAGGTGCCGCCGCCGATGGAGTAGTTGATGACGTCAACGCCGTCGGCGATGGCCTGGTTGATCGAGGCCGTGGTCGCGACGTTCGGGCACAGGCCCTGGCCGGTGCTGGTGTTGGTGTAGCAGGCGTCGTAGGCAATGATGTTGGCGCGCGGAGCGACGCCGGAAATGCGGAGCGCCGCGCCGTTGAAGGTCACGTCGCGACGGTTGCCGCCGGCCGTGGAGGCGGTGTGGGTGCCGTGGCCGTTGGTGTCGCCGAAGCCCGGCTCCTCGCGCACGTTGGCGACGCCGCACTGGTTGCCGGGCGCGCCGCAGACGAAGTCGTAGCCGCCGACCAGCTTGTCGTTGCAGCGGCCCAGGTCGTCGCCACCGGCGGCGCAGGTGCCGAGGTAGACGCCGGCGCCGAACGGATTGGTGTGCACGTAGCCGTCCACCGGATCCACCGCGGCGAACGACGGGCTGCCGAAGTTGATGCCCGAATCAATGATGCCGAAGATGATGCCCTGCCCCTGCACGGGGTTGGCGCCGCCCGGCTCGCTGGCGCTGCCGGCCCACGCGACCGGGGCACCGACCAGGGTCGGGCCGACGTCGGTGTCGGCCACGTATTCGCGGTAGGCCTCGACCAGGCGCACGCCCTGCAGGGCGGCGACGCGGCGCGATTCCGCCGAGGTCATGTCCACCACGATGCCGTTCACCGCATGCTGCATGCGATGGCGCACCTCGAGCTCGCGCCCGGCGGCAACGGCCATCTGCTGTTCCATCTGCAGCTGGCGGCCCTGGAGGTAGCCGAGGTAGTTCTGGGCTTCGAGGCTCTGCACGTCGAGGCGGGCCTTGCCGGACTTGCCGACGTGGCGGGCCGGGGCCGCGAGGTTGGCCACGCCGCCCTGGTAAAGCGCCAGCGCCGGCTCTTCGAACAGCACGATGAAGGTGCCGGGGACATTGCTGTCGCTGCTTTGCACCGGACCCGCGGGGCGCTCGATGTAGGCGCCGACGTTGAGCGATTCGTCGTAGTGGAAGCCACCGCCGGGCAGGCGATTGCCCGGCATCACGCCCAGGCGGGCGCCGGCCTGCTTGCCGCCGGAGGCCTGGTTGCGGCCGGCGGCGCTGCCGGCGGCCTTGCCGTCGCGCGCCACGCGCGCCGCGGCGCGGTTATCGGCCGCCATGCGCTCGGAGCGACCTTCGGCCGAACCGCCGGAGCGGCCCTTGCCCTGCTGGCCGTCCGCGAAGTACCGGTAGGAGGCCGGACTGGCCGCCGCGATGAGTGCCACGAACGCGAGAGCCGCGCTCCACTTCTTGATGTTGGACATGTCTTCCCCCGAAACGGATCACTGGAGCCAATGATGCGGACGATCCCGCGCGTGCACTCCCTGCACGCCATCCCCGAGGGATGGAACGGGACATTGGGGGCCGGCCAGGCAAACGTGTCGCCGGCCCGGTCCCCGCCGGCCGAGTGTAAGCGGATTCCGTGACAGGCAAGTACGTTTTTTTCGGGGCCCGTTGGCAGCGCGTGAAGGCGGCGCGGGGGCGGCGGCGTGAAGGCCTGGGATGCCGCGTATTTCCTGCCGGCCAGATGCGACAAGGGCGCCCCACGGCGCCCTTGTCTTCCACCGGCACCGGGCGCGGTCAGCCCCGCGCGCGCGCCGCGATGGCCTGCGCGAAGGACTGCGTGGTGCCGCTGCCGCCCAGGTCGGGGGTCAGGCTGTCCCTGGCCGCCATGGTGTCCACGATGGCCTTGCGCAGGCGGGCGGCCTGTTCGACCTTGCCCAGGTGCTCGAGCATCTGGATGCTGCCCAGCAGCAAGGCCACCGGGTTGGCGATGCCCTTGCCGGCGATGTCCGGCGCCGAGCCGTGCACGGCCTCGAAGATGGCCGCCTCGGTGCCGATGTTGGCGCCCGGGGCCAGGCCCAGGCCACCGACCAGGCCGGCGCACAGGTCGGACAGGATGTCGCCGAACAGGTTGGTGGTGACGATGACGTCGAACTGCTCGGGGCGCATCACCAGCTGCATGCAAGTGTTGTCCACGATCATTTCGTTGCACTCGATGTCCGGGTATTCGGCCGCCACCTGGCGCGCCACCTTCAGGAACAGTCCCGAGGTGGACTTGAGGATGTTGGCCTTGTGCACCACGGTGACCTTCTTGCGACCCACGCGGCGGGCCATGTCGAAGGCGTAGCGCACGATGCGCTCCGAGCCGCGGCGGGTGACGCGCTGGATCAGGGTGGCGGTTTCGCCGTCGGCGGTGAGGTTCTGGCCCTCGCCGATGTACGCGCCCTCGGTGTTCTCGCGCACCGTGATCAGGTCTATGTTCTCGTAGCGCGACTTGGTGTTCGGGAAGCTGATGGCCGGGCGCACGTTCGCGTACAGGTCGAAGCGCTTGCGCAGTTCGACGTTGATCGAGCTGAAGCCCTCGCCCACCGGCGTGGTGAGCGGGCTCTTGAGCGCGACGCGGTGGCGGTGGATGGCGTCGATGGTGGCGGCCGGCAGCAGCTCGCCGTGCTTTTCGTAGGCGGCCAGGCCGGCTTCCACGAAGTCGTACTGCAGCCCGAGGCCCATGGCGTCGAGAACGTGCAGGGTGGCGTCCATGATTTCCGGGCCGATGCCGTCGCCACGGATCACCGCGATGGTCTGGGTCATAAGTGCTTGTTCTTCCGAGAAGTACGGGCGGCCGGACGGCCTCCCGAAGGCGCCGCATTATGCCAGATCACGCCCCTTCCCTGCCCACTGGACCTTCGTCGGGGTGGGCCGGACGCCCGGATCAGTGGTCGTGGGAAGGCTGCGCGGGGGCGTGGATGCCCTGCCCTTCGAGCTGGTCGAGGAAGTCCACGCCGCGGCGCAGGTGCGGGATGACGATGGACCCGCCCACCACCAGGGCGACGCTGAAGGCCTCGAAGAACTCGTCGCGGTTGACGCCGGCTTCCTTGCACTGGGCGATGTGGTAGCTGATGCAGTCGTCGCAGCGCAGCACCATGGACGCGACCAGGCCCAGCAGCTCCTTGGTCTTGAGGTCGAGCGCGCCGGCCTTGTAGGTCTGGGTGTCGAGCGCGAAGAAGCGCCGCACCACCTGGTTGTCCTGGCCCAGGATGCGCTCGTTCATGCGCTTGCGGAACTCGGTGAACTCCGCCACCCGGTCCTCGCCGGACCCGCTCACGCGTCGCCCCTGAGCAGCGGCTCGAGGCCACCGGCACGGTCGAGCGCCACCAGGTCGTCGTAGCCACCCACGTGCAGGTCGCCGATGAAGATCTGCGGCACCGAGTTGCGCTTGGCCTCGTGCAGCATCTTCGCGCGGGCGGCCAGGTCGTTGTCCACCCGCACTTCCTGCCAGCTGGCGCCGCGGGACTTGAGGAAATTCTTGGCCGCCACGCAGTAGGGGCAGATGGCGGTGGTGTACATCGTGATGGTAGGCACGTGGGTTCTCCGTTCAGGCCGGCAGTTTGGCGGCGCCGGCGCCGCATTGCCAGCCGGGCGATGCAACGCTGCGGGGCCGGCGCCGGGGGTGTTAACCGGGGATTCACCCGCACGACGGCGCCCAGCCGGTATCCTCGATCGTCACCCGCCTGGAGTCGCCGTGCGCATCCTGTTCCCCTCCGCCGCCCTCGCCCTGGCCCTCGGCCTGGCCTGCGGTGCGCGCGCGCAAGAGTCCGTGCTGCCCGACATCGGATCGTCGGCGGGCGAGCTGATCGACCCTTCGGTGGAAGCACAGTACGGCGCCTACACCCTCTACGAGCTGCGCCGCCTGGGCCTGGTGCTGGACGACCCGCTGGTGGACGACTGGCTGCACGAAATGGGCTACCGCCTGGCCGCGTCCAGCGAAACGCCGCGGCAGCCATTCACGTTTTTCATGATGCGCGACCGGCAGATCAACGCCTTCGCCACCCTGGGCGGCTACATCGGCGTGAATGCCGGTCTGGTGGTCACGGCCGAGACCGAGGCCGAGGTGGCCGGCGTACTGGCGCACGAGATCGCCCACGTCAGCCAGCGCCACGTGTTGCGCGCCGTGGAGCGCGCCCGCAAGGACCAGATACCCATCCTGCTGGCCATGATCGGCGCCATCGCCGCCTCGCAGGCGGCGGGCAGCAGCAGCGCCGACAGCAGCGACTCGAGCTCCAACGCCACCGCGGCCGCCATCACCGGGGCCATGGCGCTGATGGCGCAGCGCCAGATTGACTACACGCGCGCCAACGAGTCCGAAGCCGACCGCGTCGGCATCCAGACCCTGGCGCGGTCCGGCTACGAACCCAACGGCATGGCCGACTTCTTCGAGCGCATGCAGAAGGCGAACCGTGGCAACAGCGGCGGCTACCAGGTTCCCGAGTACCTGCGCAGCCATCCGGTCACCAGCACCCGCATCAGCGAGACGCGCCAGCGCGCCCAGAAGCTGGTCGCCGAGCGTCCCGCCGCCGCCGCGGCAGCACAAACCCCGGCCAGCCTGCTGCTGCCGGGCATCTACCGGTTGGGCGGCGGGTCCGCCGCCGGCCTGGGGGAAAACTACGGCTGGGTGCGCGAGCGCCTTCGCGTGCTCAGCGCCAAGGACCCGGCCGCGGCCCTGCGCGAATACCGCGCCATGGCCCGCGCGCCGGGGTCGCGCACGACCGACGGCCAGCGCTACGGCCTGGCCCTGGCCCAGCTGCGCGGCGGCTACCCGGCCGAAGCCGAAGCCACGCTGGACGAACTGCTGCAGCGCCATCCCCAGCACCTGTGGCTGGAGCTGGCGCGCGCCGAGGCCGCCGCCGTGGCCGGCCGCCGGACCGTGGCCAACGAACGCTTCGACGCCCTGCTGGCCCGCCACCCCGACAGCCGCCCGGTGCGCCTGACCTACGCCCAGGCCCTGGGCGAAGCCGCCACCCCGGCGGCGGGCCGCCGGGCCCAGGAAGTGCTGCGGCCGCTGCTGGCCTCCAGCGCGCAGGACCCGGTGTTCCAGCGCAACTTCGCCCGGGCCAGCGAACTGGCCGGCGACATCGTCCGCGCCGGCGAGGCCTACGCCGAAACCGCCTACCTCAACGGCCGCGCCGTGGACGCCCTCAACCAGCTGGCCGGCCTGATGAAGCGCGATGACCTGGACTACTACCAGCGCGCCCGCATCGAGGCGCGGATGGCCGCCATCACCCCGGTGGTGCTGGAAATGCAGCGCCAGGGCGTGCGCCCCGAGGAACAGAAGCCGGACCGCCAGTAGGCCCTGTCGGCGGGCCTGTCACTGGCCCGTCACAAAAGTTTTATCTACTTGCGCCATGGCCCTCCCGGTGACACGGTAACCCTGTGCAAAAACGCATCCTGATCGTTGACGATGAACCCGCCATCCGCGAGATGGTGGCCTATGCCCTGCGCAAGGGCGACTACGAACCGGTGCACGCCGGCGACGCCCGCGAGGCCCAGTCGGCCATCGCCGAACGAGTCCCCGACCTGATCCTGCTGGACTGGATGTTGCCCGGCGCCAGCGGCCTGGAGCTGGCCCGGCGCTGGCGCAAGGACGAACTCACCCGCGACGTGCCCATCATCATGCTGACCGCCCGCGGCGAGGAAAACGACCGCGTCAGCGGCCTCGAGTCGGGGGTGGACGATTACGTGGTGAAGCCTTTTTCTGCGCGCGAACTGCTGGCGCGCATCCGCGCGGTGATGCGCCGATCGCGCGAGGACGAAGATGACGGTTCCGTGACCGTCGGCAGCCTGCGCATCGACGGCGCCGCCCACCGGGTGTTCGCCGGCGACCAGCCGATGCACGTGGGCCCCACGGAATACCGCCTGCTGCATTTCTTCATGACCCACGCCGAACGGGTCTATACCCGCACGCAGCTGCTCGACCACGTCTGGGGCGGCAACGTCTACGTCGAGGAACGCACGGTGGACGTGCACATCCGCCGCCTGCGCAAGGCGCTGGAGCCGTTCCGCCTGGACGACATGGTGCAGACCGTGCGCGGGTCGGGCTATCGCTTCTCCGCGTCGGCGGCATGAATACGGCGCCCGCGCTGCCATGAGCGTCTCGATGCTGCTGCAGCTGGCGTGGCGGCAGTCGCTGATCCGGCTGCTGCTGTTCTACGCCACGGCGGCCGCGGTGGGCCTGCTGGCCGGCCAGTTCTGGTGGGCCCTGGGCATCGCCACGGCGCTGCTGGCGGCGCGCGCCTACTGGCGGCTGTACCGCGTGCTGCGCTTCCTGGACTGGCGCAAGCAGCTGCGCACGGTGGACGGCCAGGGCCTGTGGGCCGCGCTGGAAACCCTGATCCATCGCCGCCAGACCGAAAACCGCAGCCGCAGCCGGCGGCTGGTGCGCCTGCTGCGCGCCTACCGCCAGGCGGCCACGGCCATGCCCGACGGCGCCCTGATCGTCTCGCGCCGGGACGGGCGGCTGGTCTGGTTCAACAAGACCGCCAGGCACCTGCTGGGCCTGCGCTATCCGCAAAGCCTCGGCGAACCCCTGCTCGACAGCTTCGCCGGGCAGCCGCGGGTGCGCGACTGGCTGGCCGCCGCGCACACGGACGAACCGCTGACCGACCTGGCCAGCCCGCCTGACCCGCTGGTGCGCATCAGCCTGCGCCTGATCCCCTATTCCCCCACGCAGTGGCTGGTGGTGGTGCGCGACGTCACCAAGCTGATGCGGCTGGAGCAGATGCGCCGCGACTTCGTCGCCAACGTGTCGCACGAACTGCGCACGCCGCTCACCGTGGTGCATGGCTACCTGGACATGATCGAGCCCGAGGAGCACCCCGAGCTGGCGGTGATGGTGGAGGAGATGCGCCGGCAGTCCCAGCGCATGACCCAGCTGGTGGAGGACCTGCTGACCCTGTCGCGGCTTGAAGCGCAGGACCACCTGCCCGAGGAGCCGCTGTCCATGGCCTCGCTGCTGGTGACGCTGCGCCGCGAGGCCGAAGCGCTCAGCCAGGGCCGGCACGCCATCCGGGTGGAAGACGCGGCCGGCGTGGACCTCACCGGCTCGACCAAGGAGCTGCACAGCGCGTTCTCCAACCTGGTCAGCAACGCCGTGCGCTACACGCCCACCGGCGGCACGATCACCATCCGCTTCGAACGCACCGCCGACCGCGGCGCCCGCCTGGCGGTGACCGACAGCGGCTACGGCATCCCGGCCCAGCACCTGCCGCGCATCACCGAGCGCTTCTACCGCGTGTCCACCAGCCGGTCGCGCGAATCGGGCGGCACCGGCCTGGGCCTGTCCATCGTCAAGCACGTGCTGAGCCTGCACCAGGGCCGCCTGGAGGTGGAAAGCGAGGTTGGCAAGGGCAGCACCTTCGCCTGCGTGTTCGGCCTGGACCGGGTGCGTGCGCGCGACGGCAGCGGCGCGTGACCGGGCCCCGCCGGCCGGACCGGCGTAAACTGAACCCAACAACGGCGTGTGCCACCGCCCCCCACGAACCGACCGCAGGGACCATGACCACAGACCTCCCCGAAAGCGTCGACCTGCTCGCGCCCGACCTGTACCTCAACCGCGAGCTGTCGCAGCTGGAGTTCAACTTCCGCGTGCTGGCCCAGGCCCGCGACCCGCGCGTGCCGCTGCTCGAGCGCCTGAAGTACCTGTGCATCTCGTGCACCAACCTCGATGAGTTCTTCGAGATCCGCGCCGCCACCGTGCGCACCGCCCAGCAGTTCGGCGGCCCCCTGCCCCCCGACGGCATCGCGCCCACGCGCGCGCTGGAACTGATCCACGACAAGGCCGCGGCCCTGGTGCAGGAGCAGTACCAGTACTGGAACGAAACCCTGCGGCCCGAGCTCAACGACGCCGGCATCCGCATCCTCAGCCGCGAGGCCTGGAACGCCAAGCAGAAGCGCTGGCTGCACAAGTACTTCCTGGAAGAGCTGCTGCCGGTGCTGTCGCCGCTGGGCCTGGACCCGGTGCATCCGTTCCCGCGCATCCTCAACAAGTCGCTCAACGTGGTGGTGGTGCTGGAGGGCAAGGACGCGTTCGGCCGCCACGGCGGCATGGCCATCGTGCGCGCGCCGCGCTCCCTGCCGCGCATCATCAAGCTGCCTTCGGACGTGTCCGGCGGCGAGCACGATTTCGTGCTGCTGTCGGCGGTGCTCACCGCGTTCGTGGACGACCTGTTCATCGGCATGAAGGTCAAGGGCGCCTACCAGTTCCGCGTCACCCGCAACTCCGAGCTGTTCGTGGACGAGGAGGAAGTGGAAAACCTCGCCAGCGCGCTCAAGGACGAACTGGCCAGCCGCGGCTTCCGCCCCGCGGTGCGGCTGGAGATCGCCGAGCACTGCCCCAAGCCCATCCTCAACATCCTGCTGCAGAACTTCGGCCTCACCGAGAACGCCGTCTACCGCATCAACGGGCCCGTGAACCTCAACCGCGTCACCCAGGTGTACGACCTGGTGAACCGCCCCGAGCTCAAGTTCCGCCCGTTCCGCCAGCTGCCGGCCGAGCTGGACGAGGACACGCCGTTCAAGTCCATCCGCAACGGCGACGTGCTGCTGCACCACCCCTACCAGAGCTTCCAGTCGGTGCTGGACCTGCTGGCGTCGGCGGCCAACGACCCCGACGTGCTGGCGATCAAGCAGACGCTGTACCGCACCGGCAAGGACAGCAAGATCATCGACCACCTGGTCACCGCCGCGCGCAACGGCAAGGACGTGACGGTGGTGGTGGAGCTGCGCGCGCGCTTCGACGAAGAGGCCAACATTCGCCTGGCCGACCAGCTGCAGGAAGCCGGCGTGCAGGTGATGTACGGCGTGGTGGGCTACAAGACCCACGCCAAGATGATGCTGATCGTGCGCCGCGAGGGGAAGAAGCTGCAGCGCTACGTGCACCTGGGCACCGGCAACTACCACGCCGGCACCGCGCGCCTGTACACCGACATCGGCCTGATGACCGCCGACCCGGACATCGCCGCCGACGTGCACGACATCTTCCACCAGCTCTCGGGCCTGGCGCCCAAGATCAAGCTGCGCAAGCTGCTGCAGTCGCCGTTCACGCTGCACAAGGGCCTGCTGAAGAAGATCGACCAGGAGGCGAAGAACGCCCGCGCCGGCAAGGGTGGCCACATCATCGCCAAGATGAACGCCATCAACGAACCGCAGGTCATCCGCGCGCTTTACGAAGCCTCGCGGGCCGGCGTGAAGATCGAGCTGATCGTCCGCGGCGCCTGCTGCCTGCGTCCGGGCGTGCCGGGCGTGTCGGAGAACATCACCGTGCGTTCGGTGATCGGGCGCTTCCTCGAGCACAGCCGCGTCTACTGGTTCGCCAACGGCGGCAAGCCCGAGATCTTCTGCTCCAGCGCCGACTGGATGGAGCGCAACCTGCTGCGCCGCGTGGAAACCTGTTTCCCCATCCTGGACCCGGTGCTGGCCAGGCGCGTTTTCGACGAGGAGCTGGCCAACTACCTGGCCGACAACCTCAACGCCTGGGAGCTGCGCCACGACGGCAGCTATGGCCGGGTGTCGCCGACCGACGGCGAGATGCCCTATTCTGCGCAGGGCGCGCTACTGGCCAAACTCTGCGGATGACCCACGATGCCCCCTGAAACCGAGCAGCCACTGAAGGACGGTGACCTGCTCGCGGCCGTGGACCTGGGTTCCAACAGCTTCCACATGGTCGTGGCCCGCTACGTGCTGGGCCAGCTGCGCATCGTGGACCGCATCAAGGAAACGGTGCGCCTGGCCGAGGGCCTGGACGGTCGCGGCGGCCTCAACCCCGACGTGATGCCGCGCGCACTGGAATGCCTGGCGCGCTTCGGGCAGCGCCTGCGCGCCATCCCGCCGCACCGCGTGCGCGCCATCGCCACCAACACGGTGCGCGCGCTGAGCAACCCGCAGATGTTCCTGATGCCGGCCGAAACCGCGCTGGGCCACGGCATCGAAGTCGTGGCCGGCCGCGAAGAGGCGCGCCTGATCTACCTGGGCGTGGCCAACGGCAACCCGCCGCTGGAGGGCAAGCGCCGGCTGGTGATGGACATCGGCGGCGGCTCCACCGAGTTCATCATCGGCCAGGGCTTCGAGGCGATCGAGCGCGAAAGCCTGCAGATGGGCAGCATCGCCACCACCCGGCGCTTCTTCGCCGACGGCAAGCTCTCGCGCAAGCGCTGGAAGGAAGCCCGCACGGAGATCACGGCCGAGTTCCAGCAGTTCGCCAACACCTACCGCAACCGCGGCTGGCATGACGCGATGGGTTCGTCGGGCACCATCAAGGCCATCTGCGACGTGTCGGTGGCGCTCAAGCTGACCAAGGTTTCCATCACCGCCGACAGCCTGGCGGTGATCCGCGACAAGCTGCTGGAGTTCGACCGGCTGGAGGACATCCGGCTGCCGGGCCTGTCGGCCGAGCGGCGGCCCATCTTCGCCGGCGGCCTGCTGGTGCTGGACGCCGCGTTCGCCGAGCTCGGCATCGAGCGCATGCACGTCAGCGACTACGCCATGCGCGAAGGCGTGCTGTTCGACCTGATCGGCCGCGGCAGCGACACCGACGCCCGCGAAGCCTCGGTGCGCGCCCTGCGCGACCGCTACGGCGTGGACGCCGAGCAGGCCGCGCGCGTGGAGGCCACGGCGCTGGCGCTGTTCAACCAGGTGGAGGCGGACCTGGGCCTGGAGTCCGACGACCGCCGGCTGCTTTCCTGGGCCGCGCAGGTGCACGAGCTGGGCCTGGCCATTGCCCACAGCCAGTACCACCAGCACGGCGCCTACGTGCTGGAGCACTCCGACATCGCCGGCTTCTCGCGCACCGAGCAGCAGTCCCTGGCGGCGGTGGTGCGCAACCAGCGCCGCGGCATCCACCTGCCCAGCTTCGGCAAGCTGCCCGACCGGCTGGTGCCGAACGTGCTGCGCTGCGCGCTGATCCTGCGCCTGGCGGTGCTGCTGCACCGCGGCCACGATCGCGAACCGCTGCCCGAGTTCCGGCTGCGGCTGGACGGCCCGCACGCGGCCACGCTGTCGCTGCCGCGCCGCTGGCTGGAGTCGCACCCGCTGACCCTGGCCGACCTGGACAGCGAGCGCGAGTACCTCCAGGACGTGGACCGCACGCTGACGCTGCAGGCCACCTGAGCCGCCGCCGGCGGCGTCATCGTCGCGTCATGCGGGCGTCATGGCGCTGGCATGGTGGCCGGGCACAGTGCCCGCCATGGACAGACTCCTGCACGTCGAACTGGTTACCGAAACCTATCCGCCGGACGTCAACGGCGTCGCCCTCACCGTGCAGTCGCTCGAGCGTGGCCTGCGCCAGCTCGGCCACGCCGTGGGACTGGTGCGACCGCAGCGCGAAGAGGAAAGCCTTCGACCCGACCCCGACGTGATGCTGGTCGAGGGCGCGCCGATACCGCGCTATCCCGGCCTGCGCTTCGGCCTTCCGGCCGGCAAGCGGCTGACGGCGCGCTGGCAGGCGCAGCGCCCGGACGCGGTGTACATCGCGACCGAAGGCCCGTTGGGCTGGTCGGCGCTGCGCGCCTGCCGGCGCATGGGCATCCCGGTGGCCACGGGCTTCCACACGCGCTTCGACGACTACGTGGGCCGCTACGGCGCCGGCTTCCTCAGCCCCTGGGTGTTCTCGTGGCTGCGCCGTTTCCACAACAAGGCCGACGCCACCCTGGTGCCGACCCGCGAACTGCAGGAAACGCTGGGCCAGCAGGGCTTCCGCCACGTGCTGCGGCTGGGCCGCGCGGTGGACACGCGCGAGTTCCACCCCGGCTGGCGCGACCCCGCGCTGCGCGAGGCGTGGGGTGCCGGCGATGGCCCGGTGGTGCTGCACGTGGGCCGCATCGCGCCCGAGAAGAACTTGCCGCTGGCGGTGCGCTGCTTCCGCCAGCTTCAGCAGCAGCGGCCCGATGCCCGTTTCGTGTGGGTCGGCGACGGGCCCGCGCGCGCGGAACTGCAGGCGGCCAACCCGGACTTCATCTTCACCGGCGTGCAGCGCGGTGAAAACCTCTCGCGCCACTTCGCCAGCGCCGACGTGTTCTGCTTCCCCAGCCTGTCGGAAACCTTCGGCAACGTGACGCTGGAAGCCATGGCCAGCGGCCTGGCCACCGTGGCCTTCGACTACGGCGCGGCGCGCGAGCACCTGTGCAGCGGGGCGCACGGGGCCACGGCGGCGTTCGGCGACGAAGCGGGCTTCGCGGACATGTTCGTGGCCACGGCGCTGCGCCCCGACCTGGGCATGCTCGGGGCGGCGGCGCGCCACGCGGTGCTGCACCTGCATCCGGGCAAGGTGGCCCGGGACTTCGCAGACCTGCTGGGCGGGCTCAGCGACCGGCGCCAGGCCGCATGAGCCCGCGCACCCGCCAGCTCGCCACCCGCGAGCACGGCTGGTGCCTGGCCGCCAATCGCTGGGGCGCGCGCGGCGTGGTGCGCGCGTACTTCCGCATGGTCAGCCGCCTCGGCGACGGCGCCTTCTGGTACGCGCTGATGGCCGGGCTGGTGCTGTTCGACGGCTGGCGCGGGCTTGACGCCTCCGCGCACCTGGCGGCCACGGGCGTGGTGGCGCTCATCCTGTATCGCAAGCTCAAGCGCTGGACCAAGCGCCCGCGCCCCTGCGCCGCCGATGGCCGCATCCGCGCCTGGATCGCGCCGCTGGACGAGTTCAGTTTCCCCTCGGGCCACACGCTGCACGCGGTGTCCTTCACCGTGGTGGCGCTGGCGCACTACCCGGTGCTGGCCTGGCTGCTGCTGCCCTTCACGGCCAGCGTGGCGATCTCGCGCGTGGTGCTGGGCCTGCACTACCCCAGCGACGTGCTGGCGGCGACCACCATCGGCGTCGCGCTGGCCTCGCTGTCGCTCTGGATCGCACCCGTCGCCGCCTGAACCCGTGTAGGAGGGCCTTCAGGCCCGACACCCCTCGCCGGAAAGCATCGGGCCTGAAGGCCCTCCCACATCGGCCAGGGACCGGGTCCAGAACGTCAGCGGCTTCTCCGAGGGAGCCGCCTCGCCGAGCTCCTGCCACGCCAGGCGCACCGTCAGGCCGGGCTGGCGGACATAGCCGCGCTTGGCCCAGAAGGCTTCGTTGCCGCGGTGGCCTGCGGGGCGGCGTGAATCCTGCGCATCGCGATCGACCGCGCAGAACGCCGTGCAGGCGAAGCGCCCAAGCTCCCGAGCATGCGCCTCGCGCTCGTCGAAGAAGGCATGGCCGATGCCCTGCCCGCGGTACTCGGGCAGCAGCATCGATTCGCCGAAATAGAACACCTCGTCCACCGATCGCCCTGCCATGCGCCACGGGCGCTGGAACTCGTCGGTATCGTCGGCCAGCGGCAGCCCGGTGGACGCACCCACCACGCGATCGCCGTCGAAGGCCAGCACGACCACGCTGTCGGCGGACTTCGCATAGGCGGCCAGGTACTCGCGTTCGTAGGCGAAGTGGCCGTCGTACAGATAAGGCCAGTCGCGGAACACCGCGATGCGCAGCCGCGCCACGTCGTCCAGCCAGGGCCCGAGCTGAGAGCCGCCGACGCGGCGCACCGTGGCGCGCGGGCTCACTTCGCAGCCTGCCGCCCGATCCACGCGTCCACGCGGCGCTCCAGCAGGGCCAGCGGCAGGTCGCCGCCGGTGAGCACCAGGTCGTGGAACTCGCTCAGCACGAACTTCGGCCCCAGCGCCGCCTTGGCCTTCTCGCGCAGGGCCAGGATCTTGTTCATGCCGACCTTGTAGGCCAGCGCCTGGCCGGGCATCACCAGGTAGCGTTCGATCTCGGCCACCACGTCGGTTTCAGGCATGCCGGTTTTTTCCAGCATGTAGGCGATGGCCTGTTCGCGGGTCCAGCGCTTGTCGTGCAGGCCGGTGTCCACCACCAGGCGCACGGCGCGGAACATCTCGGCCTGCAGGCGGCCCAGGTTGTCCAGCGGATCGTCCTGCAGGCCGATTTCCCAGGCCAACCGTTCGGTGTAGAGCGCCCAGCCTTCAGAGAACGCGGTGAACGGCAGCACCTTGCGGAAGGTGGGCACGCCGGTGAGTTCCTGCTGGATGGTGGTCTGGAAGTGGTGGCCCGGGATGGCCTCGTGGATGGCCAGGGTGCGCATGCCGAAGCGCGCGATCTCGGCCGTGCTGCGCAGGTTGATCGAGAACACGCCCGGGCGCGAGCCGTCCATCGCCGGCGGGTTGTAGTACGCACCGGGCGCGGTGGCCTGGCGGAATTCCGGCACGCGTTCCACCTTGACGCCCTGCCTGGGCCGCACGTTGAAGTGCGGGCCGATGGCCGCGTCCACCTCGGCGATGATGGTGGTGAAGTCGGCAATGATCGCCGCGCGGCCCTCGTCGGTGTCCGGGTACAGCTGGTCCGGTCGCACCGAAATGGCCTGCACGCGCTCGCCCACGCTGCCTTCCGTGAGGCCCTGGGCGACCAGGATCTCGTTCATCCCGGCCTCGATGCGCGCCACTTCGTCCAGGCCCAGCTGGTGGATCTGCGCCGGCGTCATGTCGGTGCTGGTGTGCATGCGCGCCGACCAGGCGTAGTACGCCGCGCCGTCGGGCAGCGCCCAGACGCCGTGGTTGCCGGTGGTCTTGGCCAGCAGCGTGTCGTAGTAGGCAATGAAGCGGCCGTAGGCCGGGTAGACCTGGCCGGTGATGGCGGTCTCGGCCTGCGCCAGCAGCGCGTCGCGGTCGGCGTCGGCCAGGGTGCCGGCCGGCAGCTTGCCCAGCTTTTCGGCGAACGAGCTGTACAGGATGTTGCTCTTCGCGGGCGCGGCGACGAACGCGCGCATCTCGGCCAGCACCTTCTCCACCACGAAAGTGGGCGGCAGGATGCCGTCCTGTTCGCGCACGCGCAGCCCCTCCAGCACCTGGTCCACCATCACCGGCGCCTTGCCCAGGCGGGCGATGTAGTTTTCCGCGTCGCCGGCCGAATCCACCGAATGCTGGGTGGCCATGAAGGTGGGGAAACCATTCTGGATGCCGAACAGCTGGTTGAGCGGATAGTCGTGGTGGGCGAAACGCTCGCCCTCGGCCTGGATGGCCAGGAAGTACTCCAGCACGTCGTAGGACAGCTGGCCGCTTTCATCGAGCGTTGCGCGGTCGTAGCGGCGCAGGGTGGCCAGGTCGTCGCGCAGCTTGGCCTGGGTTTCCTCCTCGCGCGCCAGCGAGCGGTCGGTCAGGTCGTCGCTGTACCAGTCCAGCCAGGGCGGCAGGATGCCCAGGCTGGTGAGCATCTCGGGGTCGTCCACGGCGTATTCGATGAACACGCGCTCGTAGAACCAGCCAATCTGCAGCGGCTTGCCGTAGATCGTATGCAGCACCAGGGCGCTGGCAAGCAGGAAGGCGGCCAGCAGCAGCCAGCGGACGCACCGGAACAGGGTCTTCATGGGCAAGCCTCTTGGGGACCGCCGGAAGATACCAGAGCCGCCCGCCCGGTCCACCCGGACGGGCGCCATGCCCTATAAACTGCGGGCATGAACTACCGACACGGCTTCCACGCCGGCAACCACGCGGACGTGCTCAAGCACCTGGTGCTGGTCACCCTGCTTGATGCGCTCAAGCGCAAGGACGCCCCCTTCTTCGTGCTCGACACCCACGCCGGGCGCGGGCGCTACGACCTCACCGGCGGCCAGGCCACCAAGACCGGCGAGGCCAAGTCGGGCATCCGCAAGGTCTGGGCGGCCAAGCCTGCCGGCCCCCCGGCCCTGGCCAGCTTCCTCAGGGCCGTCGAATCCAGCCAGGCCGGCGCCCCCGACAGCTACCCCGGCTCGCCCCTGCTGGTGTCGCAGGCGCTGCGCCCACAGGACCGGTTCGCCGCCTGCGAAGTGGTGGCCGACGAAGCCGCGGCGCTCAAGGCCCTGCTGGCCCACGACCCGCATTCGCACGTGCACCACCGCGACGGCTATGCCGCCATCAAGGCCCTGCTGCCGCCGCGTGACGGCGCCACCCGCATCGGCCGCGCGCTGGTCCTGGTGGACCCGCCCTACGAGGCGCAGGAAGCCGAGTACCCGCTGATCGTGGCCGCCGTGGGCGACGCCCTGCTGCGCTTCCCGCAGGCGATGTTCGCCATCTGGTACCCGATCAAGCAGCGGCCCAGCCTGCATCCGTTCTTCCGCAAGATGTCCGCGCTGCCGGCCAAGTCCATGCTGGCGGTGGAGCTGCTGGTGCGCCCGGACGACTCGCCGCTGCGCATGAACGGCAGCGGCATGCTGCTGGTGAACCCGCCCTGGCAGATCGAAAAAGAAATAGAGCCCGCGTTGAAACCCCTCGCCCAGGCCATGGGCGAAGCCGGCGCCTCCTGGCGCCTCACCTGGTTGAAGCAAGACAAGGCCTGAGCCATGCATCCGATCAAAGCCCGCCGCACGCAGTACAACGAACGCGGCCCGGTGCCGCAGGACGTCATCACGACCGTTGATTTCGAACTGCCGCCGCTGGCCGAAGGCCACGTCCGCGTGGCCGTGCTGGCCGCGCCCATCAACCCCTCCGACGTGCTCACCCTGACCGGCGAGTACGGCATCCTGCCGCCGCTGCCCGCCGTGGGCGGCAACGAGGGCGTGGGCCGGGTGGTTGAAGCCGCGGCCGACGTCACCCACCTGGCCGTGGGCACCGTGGTGCTGCTGCCGGTGGGCTGCGGCACCTGGACCACGCATCTGGATTTGCCGGCGAAGCACCTGGTCGCCCTGCCCTCCGGCGTTGACCCGGTGCAGCTGTCCATGCTGACGGTGAACCCGCCCACCGCCCTGCTGATGCTCACCGAGTTCGTGGACCTGCAGCCCGGCGACTGGGTGATCCAGAACGCGGCCAACTCGGCCGTCGGCGGCTACCTGGTGCAGCTGGCCAAGCTGCGCGGCATCCACACCATCAACGTGGTGCGCCGCGCGTCGGCCGTTGACGCGGTGAAGGCCAGCGGCGCCGAACACGTGGTGGTGGACGCCGACGACCTGCCCAAGCGCGTGCACGCCGTCACCGGCGGCGCGCCGGTGAAGCTGGCCATCGACTGCATCGGCGGCGTGGCCACGGAAAACCTGGCCCGCTGCCTGGCCGAGGGCGGCACGCTGGTGAACTACGGCGCGATGAGCGGCGAGCGCTGCATGATTTCGCCGCGGTACTTCGTCTTCCGCGACATCACCCTGCGCGGCTTCTGGCTGTCGCAGTGGTTCAAGAAGGCCACGCCGGCGCAGCGCACGGCCGTGTTCGGCGAAATCGCCAAGCTCATCGCCGAGGGCAAGCTGCAGGCCCGCGTGCAGGCCACCTACGACCTGGACCACATCAAGCAGGCCGTGCAGGCCGCCGCCAGCGGCGCCCGCGACGGCAAGATCGTCCTGGAGCCCAACGGCCCGAGCCGCGCCGCCCTCTGACCCGTTTTCCCTCAACACGATGCTGCGGTGGCGGTGGAGGCTGCGATGACGAGACCCGACGAAGACGCTGCGAGGAAGCTGTTCGGGGAGTCCCTGGGCGCGCTGGATGAAACGGCCCGCAAGGTGGCCCGGCACATCGCCGGGCGCAAGCACATCGCCCGGGACACCAGCCGGGACGACCGCGAATCCACCCGTTTCGGCGACCGCGCCGCCGACGCCGTGGCCGCCTTCGGCGGCTCCTGGCCCTTCATCTTCATTTTCTTCGCGGTGCTGGCCGGCTGGGTTGCCGTGAATGCGCTGCTGCTGGCCAGGACCGGCAGCACCTTCGACCCCTACCCCTACATCCTGCTCAACCTGTGCCTGTCCATGCTGGCCGCCATCCAGGCGCCCATCATCCTGATGTCGCAGAACCGCCAGGCCGACAAGGACCGCCGCGCCGCACTGCACGACTACGAGGTCAACCTCAAGGCCGAACTCGAGATCATGCTGCTGCACGAGAAGATGGACCTGATGCGCGGCCAGCAGTGGAACGACCTGGTGGCCCTGCAGAACCGCCAGCTCGAACTCCTCGAACGCCTCACCCCCCGCACCTGACCAAAAGGGGTCAGAGAACATATGCGTTTAAAACGCATATGTTCTCTGACCCCTTTTTCTTGCGGTTACTCGTAGCGGAGGGCTTCGATGGGGTCGAGGCTGGCGGCCTTGGAGGCCGGCATGATGCCGAACACCACGCCGACCAGGGCCGAGAAGCCGGCGGCGGCCACGATCACCCACAGCGGCACCGACGCCGGGGGGAAGCCCGGGATCAGGCTGGCCACGCCCAGGCCGATGCCGATGCCCAGCACGATGCCGATGATGCCGCCCAGCAGCGCCAGCAGGCCGGCCTCGAGCAGGAACTGCACCAGGATGTCGCGCCGCGTGGCGCCGAGCGCCTTCAGGATGCCGATCTCGCGCGTCCGCTCGGTCACCGACACCAGCATGATGTTCATGATGCCGATGCCGCCCACCAGCAGCGAGATGCTGACGATGCCGGCCAGCACCGCCGTGGCGGTGGCCGTGATGCTCTCGAACTGCTTCACGAACGAATCGGCGGCCTCCACCCGGAAGTCGTCCTCCTCGCCCGGCCGGATCTTGTGCGAGGCGCGGATGGCGCGCTTGGTGCGCTCGCGCAGCGCCTCCACGTCCTCGAGCTTGAGCGCCGTGAACGACACCGACATGCGCGGCTCGACGTTGTTGCCGGTCATGGCCCGGCCCACGTCGAACGGAATCAGCACGATGCTGTCCTGGTTGAAACCGAAGATCTCGCCGCGCTTCTCCATCACGCCCACGACCTTGAACCACTCGCTGCCGACCCGGATGAACTCGCCGATCGGATCGTCGGGCAGCTCCAGGTCCTCGATCACCTTGGCGCCAATGACCGCCACGCGGCGGCGGCCCACGTCGTCGCTGGCGACGATGAAGCGGCCTTTCTCCGGGTAATTGCCGCGCACCGCCGGGTATTCGGCCGTGGTGGCCAGCACCTGCGGGCTGGCGGAGCGGCCGCGGTAGCCGGCCGTCGCCATCGGGATGAACATCGTCGGCACCACCTGGTCCACGCCCGCCACGCGGTAACGCAGCGTGTCCACGTCGTTGAAGCTCAGGCGGTTTTCCTTGCCCACGCTGGCTTCCGAAAACGGCGTGTAGGCCTGCAGGGTCAGCGTGCTGCCGCCCAGGTCGGCGAACTGGTCGGAGATGGACTTGGAAAAGCCCTGCACCAGCGACACCACCGCGATCACCGACGCGGTGCCGATCAGGATACCCAGCGTGGTGAGGAAGCTGCGCATGCGGTGGCCCATCAGGCTGGTCAGCGCAGCGCGGAAGGCTTCGATGAAGGCGTACATCAGTGGCCTCCCGGCACGGTGCCCGGCACGCGGGGCGGGTTGCGGGTGTCCTGCACGATCTTGCCGTCGGCCACGCGCAGGGTGCGCTCGCAGTAGGCGGCGATGTCGGGCTCGTGCGTCACCACCACCACGGTCTGGCCGCTGCGGTGCACTTCGTCGAACAGCGCCATGATCTCGGCGGACGTGCGCGAATCGAGGTTGCCCGTGGGTTCGTCGGCCAGCAGGATGGACGGCTTGCCCACCAGCGCGCGCGCCACCGCGACGCGCTGGCGCTGGCCGCCCGACAGCTGGTTCGGCCGGTGGCCCAGGCGGTTGCCCAGGCCCACCTTTTCCAGGGCTTCGGTCGCCAGCGCCTTGCGCTCGGCGCGCGGCATGCCGCGGTACACCAGCGGCTGCATCACGTTCTCGAGCACCGTCAGGCGCGGCAGCAGGTGGAAGCTCTGGAACACGAAGCCGATCTCCTGGTTGCGCACCTGGGCCAGCTCGTTGTCGTTCATGGTGGAGGTGTCGCGGCCGTTGAGCACGTAGCTGCCTTCACTGGGCGTGTCCAGGCAGCCGATGAGGTTCATCAGCGTGGACTTGCCCGAGCCCGAGGGCCCGATCAGCGCGACGTATTCGTTGCGGCCGATGTGCAGGTCCACGCCCGCCAGGGCCATCAGCGTCTCCTCGCCCATCACGTAGCGCTTGACGATGCCGGTGAGGCGGATCATTCGTCGGAAACCTCGACCTCGACGTCGCCCTCGTCGGCATCGTCGCTGTCCTTGTCGTCCTTTTCCTTCAGCTCGCTGATGCGCTCGCCTTCCACCAGGCCACGCACCACCTTGCCCGGGCCGGTGATGACGCGGTCGCCGGCCTGGAGGCCCGAGGTGATCTCTTCCCACTTGTCGTCCGACAGCCCCACCTGCACGGTGACCTTGCGGGCCTGGCCGTCGCGGTCCACCCACACGAAGCGCGTGGCCTTCTTGTCCTCGTCCACGTCGGTGCCCACCGCTTCCACCGGCACGGCCAGCTTGTTGCCGCCGTCGCCCAGGAAGATGTCGGCGCGCGCACTCATGCCCGAGCGCAGGGCGATGTCCTTGGGCGCCTGCAGCAGGGCCGTGACCTCGTAGGAACGACCCTGGTTCACCAGCGTCGGCGCCAGCGCGATCTGGTGCACCTTGCCCGCCAGCGCCAGCTCCGGATACGCGGCGGCATAGACGTTCACGTCCTGGCCCAGCGCGATCTTGGACACGTCCGCCTCGTCCACCATCAGCTCGGCCTGGATGGCCGAGGTGTCGGCGATCTTCATCAGCTGCGCGCCGGCGAAGGCGTTGGTGGAGGCGATGGCGGTTTCACCGACCTTGATCGGCAGGGCCACGATGACGCCGCCGATGGGCGAGCGGATGTCGGTCTTGCTGAACTGCTCGCGCGCTTCGCCCAGGATGGCGTCGGCGCGGCGCAGGGCCTCTTCGCTGCTCTTGAGCTCCACCCGGGTGAGGTCGCGGGCGTTGCGCAGGTCGTCGAACTCGCTCTGGCCGATCATCTTGCGCTCGAACAGCTGCGCGCCACGCTCGAGCTTCTTCTCCGCCAGCGCCAGCGCCAGCCGCTGGCGTTCGATGCTGATCACGCCCTGGCGGCGGCTGGCCTCCTCGCGCTCGATGGCGTTGCGGTAGGTTTCGGGGTCCAGCCGCAGCAGCAGCTGGCCCTCGACCACCGTGTCGCCCTCTTTCACCAGGATCTCGCGCACCTTGGCCACCACTTCCGAGGTCAGGTTGACCTCGTTGAGGTAGGCCAGCACGCCCGAGGCCAGGATGGTGGGGCGGATGGCCTGTTCGGCGGCCACCGCCACGGTCACCTGCTTGCTCGAATCACCGCGGCCGGCCTTGATCAGCAGCGGGACGGCGATGATGGCGACGATGGCGAGGGCGGCGAGGACTTTCTTGTTGGGCTTCATGCGCGGTTCCGTGGTGGTTTGGGCTCAGAGCAGGGCGAACAGCGCCATGCCGCCGTAGATCAGGACCGAGGGCAGCATCACGACGGACAGCGCCTGGCCCCAGCCGGTGCGGAACCAGGTCTTCCAGCCCAGCGCGGCCAGGAACCACACCCAGAAGTTGAGCAGGCTGAAGGACTTGGCCAGGCGGCTCCAGTCGTGGTCCATGGGAAGCTGCACGAACAGCGGGTCCACGTTAAGCAGCTGCATGGACTCGAACGTGGACTGCGGCGAACTGGTGTAGACGGCCACGATGGCCACCACCGCCGCCAGCAGCATCGGCATGCTGGCCCAGGACACCAGCGCCAGGCCCTGGCGATAGCTCACCGGGTTTCCGGTGACCTTGCCGGCCAGCCAGTAGTAGAAGGCGAACACGGCGTAGCTCAGCGCCACCGTCAGCAGGACCATCGGGCCGGTGAACCAGGCCATGGTGCGCGGCCCCGGCATCATCTTGCCCACCTGTTCGAGTTCGGCCTTGCTCATCTCGCCCGCCATGGCCGCCAGCTGCTGGCTGGAGAACCAGTCGGCGTCCACGTTGAGGAAGTACAGCGTGGCCGATACGGCCGTGAGCACGGCGACGATGAGCGCCGGCACCAGGAAGGTGGGCTTTTCCTTGAGTTCGGCGAAGACTTTCCCGGGCTCCAGGAAGATGTTGATCAGCTGCGACATGTGTTTCCCCTAAATGGCTGGTGGACCGCGTCCGGTTCCCTCGTCCGGCGCGTGGATGTTAAGTCAAGTGCACTGGGCCGGTATGGCCCAAGAGGCAGGGGTGCCCGCGAACTCGACCTGGTTCATGACGGTGCCAGGGGCCGAAACGTGACAAGGCGGCGCCTTCACCCGGCCATACGGCGCGGATGGAATCATCAGGCCTCATCCCCGGAGAGGCCGCCATGCCCCACACGACCCGCAAGACCGCCCAGGATTTCGACCCCGCCGTGATGCGCCTGTTCGACCAGTACGTGCATGGCCTGATCGACCGCCGCGGCTTCCTCAAGGGCACGTCGGGACTGGCCATCAGCACGGCCGCCGCGACCGGCCTGCTGGCGGCGCTCACGCCCGACTTCGCGGCCGCGCAGCAGGTCAGGCCCGACGATGCACGGATCACGGCAGGCTTCGTCGAGTTCGACTCACCCGCCGGCTACGGCAAGGGCCGCGGCTACCTGGTGCGCCCCGCCGACGCCGACGCCGAGCAGCCGCGGGTGCTGGTGGTGCACGAGAACCGCGGCCTGAACCCGCACATCGAGGACATCGCCCGGCGCCTGGCGCTGGCGGGCTACCTGGCCTTCGCGCCCGACGCGCTGTTTCCGCTGGGCGGCTACCCGGGCGACGAGGATTCGGCGCGCACGCTGTTCCAGCAGCTCGACCAGGCCCGGACGCGCGAGGACATGGTGGCCGCGGCAGGCTTCCTGGCCGGCGTCGAGGGCGGCAACGGCCGCATGGGCGTGATCGGCTTCTGCTACGGCGGCGCCATCGCCAACTTCCTGGCCACGCGCCTGCCCGACCTCATGGCGGCGGTGCCCTTCTACGGCAGCGGCGCGCCGCTGGCGGACGTGGGCAAGATCAAGGCCGAGCTGCTGGTGGTGCTGGCGGCGGACGACGAACGCGTCAACGCCGGCTGGCCTGCGTACGAAGACGCACTGAAGGCGGCGGGCGTGACCTACCGCATGATCCAGCCGCCGGACACGCTGCACGGCTTCAACAACGACACCACCCCGCGCTACAACGAGGCGGCGGCGGCAGTGGCCTGGGGCGAAGCCCTGGCCCTGTTCGAGCGCACGCTGCGCGCGTGAGCCGGAGCAGGAGTCGCCGGCCGCGGCGGCTCAGGCCACCGCGGGCTCGCCCCGCCTGACCGGCAGCGGCGGAGCCGGCTCCGACGCGTCCAGCACCGGCAGCAGCAGCGGCTCTTCGATGCGCGCCTGGCGCACGTTCGGGCAGCTCTTGAGCATGTAGTTGATGTCGAAGCGCAGGCGCTCGACCAGGAAGTCCACGAACGCGCGCACCTTTGGCGATGGCACCCGGCCGCGGGTGAACACGGCGTTGAAGTCCACCTCGGGCCCCACCCAACCGCCCAGCACGCGCACCGCCTGCCCGCTTTCCACGAACGGCTTGATGCTCACGTCGCTGGCGAACATCAGGCCCTCGCCGCACAGCATCGCGCCCTGCAGCGGCATCGGATCGTTGGACACGAAGATCGGGTTGACCGCGTATTCCTGCATCGCCCCGCCCGCGGACGAAGCCAGCGGCCACGAGAAACGGTTGCCGTGGCGGTGCTTGGAAAAGGCCAGCACGCGGTGGTGCTGCAGGTCGTCGGGGTGCAGCGGTTCGCCGTGCTGGCGGATGTACTCGGGGCTGGCGTAGATCTGCGTGCGGAAGCCGTCCAGCCGGCGCGCCACCAGCGATGAGTCGGGAAGCGCGCCGATGCGCAGCGCCACGTCGGTATCGGACGCGATCAGGTCCACCTTCTCGTTGCCCAGCTGCATGTCAATGCGCACTTCCGGGTAACGCTGGTGGAACTCGCTGAGCAGCGGCGCGATCCACATGATGCCGATGGAGTAAGGCGCACTCACGCGCAGCCAGCCGCGCGGCCCGCCCTGCAGCTGGTTCACCGCGCTCTCGGCTTCCTCCAGGTCGCGGGCGATGCGCGCGCTGTGGTCGTGGTACACCGCGCCCGCTTCGGTCAGGCCGAGCTTGCGCGTGGTGCGGTTGAGCAGCTGCGCGCCCAGGCGTTCCTCCAGTTCCTGCACCTTGCGGCTCACCGTGGTCTTGGGCAGGCCGAGGGATTTCGCGGCGGCGGTGAAGCTGCCCTGCTCGACCACCTTGGCGAATATCAGCGTGTCGTTGAGGTCACGGGTCATGGCGGGGCTCCAGGTGAGAATCGGGCATTGGCCCGTTGACGGGACAATTATTCCCTCTTTCGCCGGCTTATCAAGCGCCATCGGCAGGCCTAGATTGGCGCCCCTGAGCCCAGACCCCGGATAAAACCCTCCCCTGGCTGGAGGCCTGGGCTCCCCTCCCGCCGATGACGCGCCATGCCGACTGTCCCGATTTACCCAGATAATGGGCTATTCCGTCCCGCCAGCGGGACAATCCGGAAACCCGCACTCGTCCTGGGTGCGACGGGCGAGGTCGGCCAGGCCGTGGTGGGCGCGCTGCTGCGGGCCCACTGGCCGGTGATTGCCGTCGCGGCCAACCGCAGCGCACTGGCCACCATCGAACGCCCGGAAGGCGCGTCGGCCGACCTGGTGCGCCTGCCCGGGCACACGGCCACCGAAACCGGCGGCGCCGCGCTGGCCAATGCCATCCGCCTGCTGCGCCGGCCGCCGGGCGCGGTGGTGGCCATGATCGGCGGCGACTTCACGCCCGGCCGCCTGCTCGACCACCCGGTGGAGCGCCTGCGCGAGAAGCTCGACCAGGACCTGTTCCCGCACCTGGTGGCCGCCCGCCATCTGCTGCCGCTGCTGGCCGAGAACAACGGCCGCGGCACCTACCTGCTGATCGGCGGGCCCGCGGCCGAATCGCCGTGGGCGGGCTACGGCCACCTGTCGGTGAGCTCGGCCGCGCTGCGCATGCTGGCTCGCGCCCTGCGCGAGGAAACCATGGGCGGTCCGGTGCGGCTGCAGCAGCTCGCCGTCTGCGCTCCGCTTTGCACCGAAGGCGATCGCGACGATCGCTGCCCCGACTGGCCGCTGCCCGAAGAACTCGGCCAGCGCGTGGTTGACCTGCTGTGCGCCTCCAGCGACGAACCGGTGGTCCGCTTCGACCGCCGCCGCCCGCTCTGAACTCCGCAACCATTCCTTTTTTTTCCTTCTCCCGAGGCCATCCCATGACCCGCCATCCCCTCGCTTTTGCCGCCCGCAGCGCGGCCTTCGCACTCACCCTGGCCGTACTGGCCGCCTGCGGCAGCCAGGCCCAGGAATTCGGCACCATCGCCCCCGCACAGGTCACCGTGGCCCCGGTGCTGCGCAAGGACATCGCGCGCGCCGATGAATTCACCGGCCGCGTGGTGGCCGTGGAAACCGTCGAACTGCGGCCGCGCGTGGGCGGCTATATCGAGCGCGTGGACTACCAGGAGGGCAGCCCGGTGAAGAAGGGCCAGGTGCTGTTCACCCTCGACGACCGCACCTACCGCGCCGAAGTCGAGCGCGCCGAAGCCGAGCTCAGCCGCGCGCGCAGCCGCGCGGCGCTGGCCGCCAGCGAACTGGGTCGCGCCCGCAAGCTCGCCGACGTGCGGGCCATTTCCACCGAGGAGTTCGAGCAGCGCCGCGCGCTCACCGCCCAGACCGCCTCGGACGTCAACGCCGCGCAGGCGCTGCTGTCGGTGGCCCGGCTGAACCTGGAATTCACCCGAGTGCGCGCACCGATCGACGGGCTGGCCGGGCGCGCGCTGGTCACCGCCGGCAACCTCGCCTCGCCCGACGCCACCGTGCTTACCACCGTGGTGTCGCTCAACCCGGTGCACGTCTACTTCGAAGGCGACGAACAGACTCTGCTGCGCCACGGCCAGCAGGCGGGCGACGGCGCGGCGCGCGCCGCCGGCAACACCGTGCGCGTGGCGCTGGCCGGCGACACCGGCTACCCGCATGTCGGCGTGCTGGATTTCATGGACAACCAGGTGGACCCGGGCACCGGCACCCTGCGCGCCCGCGCCGTGCTCGACAACGCCGACGGACGCTTCACGCCCGGCCTGTTCGCCCGCGTGCAGCTGATCGGGCTCCGCCCGGAAGCCTCCCTGCTGATCGACGACAAGGCCGTGCTCACCGACCAGGACCGCAAGTACGTCTACGTGCTGGGACCCGACGGCACGGCCCTGCGCAAGGACGTGGCGCTGGGCCCGATGGTGGACGGCCTGCGCGTGGTCGAAAGCGGCCTGGCCGCCGGCGACCAGGTGGTGGTCTCGGGCGTGCAGAAGATCTTCTTCCAGGGCATGCCGCTGGACACCGGCGCGAAGGCTCCGCCGGCCGACGCCGCGCCCGCCGTCGCCGGTTCGCCCTGACCGCTCACGCGACCCTTTTCCCGCGACGTACGCGCCGCAACGGAGTGCTGCATGGATTTCTCCCGCTTCTTCATCGACCGCCCGATCTTCGCGGCCGTGCTTTCCATCGTGATCTTCGCCGCCGGCCTGATCGCGCTGCCCCTGCTGCCGGTGGGTGAGTACCCCGAAGTGGTGCCGCCGTCAGTGGTGGTGCGCACGGTGTACCCCGGCGCCAACCCCAAGGTGATCGCCGAAACGGTGGCCACGCCGCTGGAGGAAGCCATCAACGGCGTCGAGGACATGATGTACGTCAAGTCCGTCGCCGGATCGGACGGCGTGATGCAGATGACCGTCACCTTCCGCCCCGGCACCGATGCCGACGAGGCGGCCGTGCGCGTGCAGAACCGCGTCAGCCAGGCCCTGGCCCGGCTGCCCGAAGACGTGCGCCGGCAGGGCGTGACCACCCAGAAGCAGTCGCCGGTGTTCCTGATGGTGGTGCACCTGGTGTCCACCGACGGCAAGTACGACTCGCTGTACCTGCGCAACTACATGCGCCTGAACGTGAAGGACCGGCTGGCGCGCATCCCCGGCGTCGGCGACGCCCAGCCCTTCGGCGGCGGCGACTACGCCATGCGCCTGTGGCTGGACCCGGACAAGGTGGCGTCGCGCGGCCTGACCGCCGGCGACGTGCTGCGCGCCGTGCGCGAGCAGAACGTGCAGGTCTCGGCCGGCCAGCTGGGCGCCGAACCGATGGCCAACGGCAGCGACTTCCTGCTGCCCATCAACGCCAAGGGCCGGCTGGAGACGGTGGAGGAATTCGGCGCCATCGTGCTCAAGGCCGGCGCCGACGGCGAGATCGTGCAGCTTTCCGACGTGGCGCGCATCGAGCTGGCGGCCGGCGACTACACCCTGCGCGCGCGCCTGGACGGCATGAACGCCGCGGCGATCGGCATCTTCCAGGCCCCGGGCGCCAACGCCCTGGACATCCGGGACGCCGTGACCGAGCAAATGGCGGAGATCTCGAAGCGGCTGCCGCCCGGCGTCGAGATCAAGTCCATCTACGACACCACGATCTTCGTGCGTGATTCCATCAACGCCGTGGTGGTGACCCTGCTGGAGGCAACGCTGCTGGTGGTGCTGGTGGTGATCCTGTTCCTGCAGACCTGGCGCGCCTCGATCATCCCGCTGATCGCGGTGCCGGTGTCGGTGGTGGGCACGTTCGCGGTGCTGTACCTGCTGGGCTTCTCGATCAACACGCTTACGCTGTTCGGGCTGGTGCTGGCCATCGGCATCGTGGTGGACGATGCGATCGTGGTGGTGGAGAACGTCGAGCGCAACATCGGCGAAGGGCTGACGCCGCTGGCGGCGGCGCACCAGGCCATGCGCGAGGTATCGGGTCCGATCATCGCCATCGCGCTGGTGCTGTGCGCGGTGTTCGTGCCGATGGCCTTCCTGGACGGCGTCACCGGCCAGTTCTACAAGCAGTTCGCCGTCACCATCGCCATTTCGACGGTGATTTCCGCCATCAATTCGCTGACGCTGTCGCCGGCGCTGGCCGCGCGGCTGCTCAAGCCGCACGATGCCCCGAAGGACCTTCCCTCGCGCCTGATCGATCGCGGCTTCGGCTGGATCTTCCGCCCGTTCAACCGCTTCTTCGGCCGCAGCTCCGAGCGCTACGAGGGCGCCGTGTCGCGCACGCTGGGCCGGCGCGGGGCGGTGTTCGCGGTGTACGCGGCGCTGCTGGCCGTGACGATGGTGCTGTTCGCGGGCGTGCCGCGCGGCTTCATCCCGGTGCAGGACAAGCTGTACCTGATCGCCGGCGTGAAGATGCCCGAGGGCGCCTCGATTGAACGCACCGACCGCGCGCTGCAGAAGATCGCCGCCATGGCGCTGTCGATCGAAGGCGTGGAAAGCGAGATCGCCTTCCCGGGCCTGAATCCGCTGCAGTTCACCAATACGCCCAACAGCGGCGTGGCCTTCTTCACGCTCAAGCCCTTCGACCAGCGCGAGCGCAGCGCCGCCGACATCACCGCCGAGCTCAACCAGAAGATCGGCACCATCGAGGAAGGCTTCGCCTTCGCGCTGATGCCGCCGCCGATCCAGGGACTGGGCAACGGCTCGGGCTATTCGCTGTTCATCGAGGACCGCGGCGACCGGGGCTATGGCGAGCTGCAGAATGCGGTGAACGCCTTCCAGGGCGCGGTGTCGGGCACGCCCGGCATGGGCTTCCCGATCAGCAGCTACCAGGCCAACGTGCCGCAACTTGACGCCGAAGTGGACCGGGTGAAGGCCAAGGCGCAGGGCGTGCCGCTCACCGAGCTGTTCGAAACGCTGCAGACCTACCTCGGCTCGGCCTACGTCAACGACTTCAACCTGTTCGGCCGCACCTGGCAGGTGATCGCCCAGGCCGACGGCGAGTTCCGCGACAGCGTCGAGGACATCGGCAAGCTGCGCACGCGCAACGCCCGCGGCGAGATGGTGCCCATCGGCAGCTTGGTCACGATCCGCGAGACCTACGGCCCCGACCCGGTGATCCGCTTCAACGGCTATCCGGCCGCCGACCTGCTGGGCGAAGCCGATCCGCGCGCGTTCTCTTCGGCCGAAGCCATGGCCAAGGTGGAGGAACTCGCCGGCCAGGTGCTGCCGCCCGGCATGGCCTTCGACTGGAGCGACCTGAGTTTCCAGGAAGCCAGCCAGGGCGATGCGGCCCTGGTGGTGTTCCCGCTGGCGGTGCTGCTGGCCTTCCTGGTGCTGGCCGCGCTGTACGAAAGCTGGACCCTGCCGCTGGCCGTGATCCTGATCGTGCCGATGACCCTGCTGTCGGCGCTGTTCGGCGTGTGGCTCACCGGCGGCGACAACAACGTGTTCGTGCAGGTGGGGCTGGTGGTGCTGATGGGCCTGGCGTGCAAGAACGCCATCCTGATCGTCGAGTTCGCCCGCGAACTGGAGCTGCAGGGCAAGGGCATCGTCGAAGCGGCGCTGGAGGCCTGCCGCCTGCGCCTGCGCCCGATCGTGATGACCTCGATCGCCTTCATCGCCGGCACCGTGCCGCTGGTGCTGTCCACCGGCGCCGGCGCCGAAGTCCGCTCGGTCACCGGCATCACCGTGTTCGCCGGCATGCTGGGCGTCACCCTGTTCGGCCTGTTCCTGACGCCGGTGTTCTACGTTGCGCTGCGCAAGCTGGTGCACCGACCGCTGGTGTCGCACGCTCCCGCAACCGGCGACCCGATCGCCGCCCACCGCTGATCCCTGCCGTCCCCTACCCCGAGGAAACCCATGAACACTTCCGAGAAGATTGCCCTGGTCACCGGCGCCACCCGCGGCATCGGCCTGGAAACCGTGCGCCAGCTGGCCGCCGCCGGCGTGCACACCCTGCTGGCCGGCCGTAGCCGGCAAGGCGCCGTGGACGCCGCGCTCAAGCTCCAGGCCGAAGGGCTGCCGGTGGAAGCGCTGGTGCTGGACGTCACCGACGCTGGCAGCATCGCTGCAGCCGCGGCCGAGGTGAAGGGCCGCCATGGCCGGCTGGACATCCTGGTCAACAACGCCGGCATCCTGGTGGACGATCCCACCCTGAAGGTGTCGCAGCAGACGCTCGCCACCTGGCGGCAGACCTTCGACACCAACGTGTTCGGGCTGATTGCGGTGACGCAGGCCTTCCTGCCGCTGCTGCAGGCTTCGGCAGCGGGACGCATCGTCAACGTGTCGAGCATCCTGGGCTCGCTGGCGCTGCACGCCGACCCGTCGTCGCCGATCTACGACTTCAAGGTGCCCGCGTACAACGTCTCCAAGAGCGCAGTGAACGCGTGGACCGTGCAGCTGGCCTACGAGCTGCGCGACAGCCGCATCAAGGTCAACACGATCCACCCGGGCTACGTGCGCACCGACATGAACGCCGGCGAAGGCGCGATGGACATTCCCGAAGGCGCCCGCACCAGCGTGCGCCTGGCGCTGGTGGGCGACGACGGCCCGCAGGGCGGCTTCTTCCACCTCGACGACAGGCTGCCGTGGTGAACGCGCGCTCCCATCCGCTGTTTTCCGCCATCGCGCTGTCGCTGCTGCTGGCCGGCTGCATGGTCGGGCCCGACCACGTACGGCCGGACGTCGCCACCGGCGACCGGTTCGCGCAGGACCTGCTGGCACCGGAGGCGGCAACCGCCGCGCACACCGACGCGGCGTTCTGGCGCGGCTTCGACGACCCCTTGCTGGCCGGCCTGGTGGAAGACGCGCTGCGCGCCAACCACGACCTGCGCATCGCGCTGGCGCGACTGGACCAGGCGCGCGCCGTCGCGCGGCAGTCGCGGCTGGACCTGTTCCCCACGGTGACGGCCGACGCCGGCGCGAGCGACGTGCGATCCAGCGCCGACCAGGCGCCCGGGCTCGCCCGCGGCCAGCGCGACGCGGAAAGCCACGAGGCCGGCGTGCGCGCCGCGTGGGAGCTGGACTTCTTCGGCCGCGTGCGGCGCGACGCGCAGTCACGGCGCGCCGACGCCGAGGCCTCCGCGGCCGACCTGGCCGCCGTGCAGGTGTCGGTGGCCGCCGAAGTGGCCCAGGCTTACTTCGAACTGCGCGGCCGCCAGGCCCAACTGGCCGTGGCGCGCGGCAACGCCGGCAACCAGCGCGGTTCGCTTGACCTCGTCACCGCCCGGCTGGAGGCAGGCCGCGGCACCGAACTCGACGCCGCGCGCGCCCGCGCGCAGTGGGAGTCCACCCGCTCGCGGATCCCCGCGCTGGAAGCAGACGTCGCCGCGTCCATGCACCGCATCGCCGTGCTGACCGGGCGCACGCCCGGATCGCTGCTGGCGACACTGGCGGCGCCGACCGCGCTGCCCGAGCCGCACGACGCCGCACAGGCCGGCGTGCCGGCCGAACTGCTGCGCCGGCGTCCCGACGTGGCCGCGGCCGAAGCGCGCCTGGAATCGGCGACGGCCCGGGTGGGCGTCGCCACCGCCGACCTGTTCCCGCGCTTCACGCTGGGCGGGCTGATCGGCAGCCAGGCCATGGATGCCGGGGCGCTACTGGGTCGCGACAGCGAGACCCGCGTGGTCGCGCTGGGCGTGGACTGGTCATTCCTGGACGTGGGCCGCGTGCGGGCGCGCATCGCGCAGGCCGAAGCCGGCGCCGACGAGAACCTGGCGCGCTACCAGCAGACCGTGCTGCTTGCGCTGGAGGAAACCGAGAATGCCCTGGCCAGGCACCGCAGTGCGCGCGCCGAGCTGGCGCACCTGCGGGCGGCGGCCGAAGCGGGCCAGCGCGGTGCGGAGCTGGCGCGCCTGCGCTTCGAGGGCGGCCTGGTGGACTTCCTGGCGGTGCTGGACGCCGAACGGGTCAGGCTGGACGCCGAGGATGACCTGGCCCGGGGCCGGGCGCGCGCCGCGATTGCACAGGTGGCGGTGTACCGGGCCCTGGCGGGTGGCTGGCCGGACCGGCCGCCGATCCGGGAGGAGGCGATCGTCGCCGGAGGCTGAGCCGGCAGCGGCGTTGGGCCGCGGAGCTCAGCAGACGCGCAGCAGGGCGTGGTCGCGGTCGGCGGTGTAGCGGCTGTCGGTGGCGTAGCCGCTGCTGCGGCCGTAGCCGGTGCCGTAATCGCGCTGGCGGTAGCGGGGCGAAATGCGCACCGGCGCCGGGGCGTTGGCCACCGCCATCACGGCGGCCGGCGCGGCCGGCAGGGGCTGTTCGACCAGGGCCGGGCGGCTCGGGAAAAGGCGGTAGAAGTCGCTGAGGGTCTTCATGGTCGGGCTCCGTGAGTTGGTGTGTTGGTAATCTACAACACCTAACCACACTGCCCATGGCCCGGAAGTCATCCCCTGTCGTTGGTCACGCCTACGCGCCCGCCCGGCGGCTGATGTCCAGCAGGCGCTGGGCGGTGGCCTGGGCCTCGCGCAGCGCCGGTTCCAGCGGATGGCCAGGATGCTGGCGCGTGCAGGCCAGCAGGCGGTCGTGCGCGGCCTGTTCCTGACCCAGGCGCTCGGCCATCAGCGGCGCAACGGCCAGCACCACCTCGGGCGTGCGCTCGCTGCCCGGGAAACGGCGTTCGAAGTCATGGGCCAGCGACACGGCCAGCTGCGCCTGGCCGGTCCTGGCGGCCTGGGCCACCAGCCGCGCGACATCGTCGGGCAGCTCGTGCCGGAACGACGGGTCGTGCGCCAGGGTTTCCGTGGCCACCGCCAGCGCGCGCTTGTCCTTGCCCGTGGCCAGCAGGCTGCTGATGTATTCGCGGGCGTGCTTCACCAGCCGCGGCGTGTCGCCTGCGGCGATCACGCATTGACGGTAGCGGTCGTGCACGGGGTCGGAGGCGCCGCGGCCCCGGAACATCTGCTGCAGCAGGTCGGCCGCCGCGGCGTGGTCACCGTCCTGCGCGAGGGCATCGGCCCGGGCGACGGCCTCGTCCTCCATCGGGTTGGCCAGGGTGGCGCGCGGCACCGCCGGCGCCAGGTCCAGGCCGAGCGCGACGTGGTTTTCGTAGATCAGGTAGCCCATCAGGTGGTAGCCCGCGACCAGCGCATACAGGGCCACGAAGCCGCCCGGCAGCGTGCCCATGTCGTTGGGCAGCAGGCTGGCGAACAGCGCCTGCGCCACGGCCGACACCACCACCAGCGCGGCCAGCACCACCACCGCACCGAAGTAACGCGCCCCCAGGCGCCCGATCAGCGCGCCCCAGGCCAACGGATTGAGCGCACCGGGCAGGCTGCGGTCAATGGCCAGCATGATGATGGCGGCCGGCATCAGCAGCACGGCAAAGCCCATCGTCACCAGCGCGGGAACCACGCCCACCCACAGCGCGACGGCGGTGATGCACAGCGACACCAGCAGCTGCAGCAGCAGCTGCTGCACCGCTTCGCCGTCGGTGGCGGCCAGGTCGCTGTGGCCCAGGGGCTCGAGGCGGCCGTGCGCGGTGTTCACCAGCGCCTCCACCGCAAGCTTGAAGCCCATGACCCAGAAGATGACCTCGAACGCCAGGCCCAGCAGGCTGGGCAGGTGCGCCAGCAGGCGCAGGGCGCACAGGGCGGCGATCATCCACAGCATCGACGACGCCGCCGGATACGCCAGGATGGACGGCAGCCGCTGGAACAGCGGTTCGATGCGCTTGGACTTCGGGATCATCAGGCGGGCGTTCCTGCGGCGTGGGCAAGCCCGCAGGCTAGGTCCTTCGACCTCGCCCCGTCAAAAGGCCGGCAGGCCCGGGATCAGTCGGCCTTGCTGCGCGGCGACCAGACGATGTTCACCGAGGCCAGCGTGTCGGTGCGCTCGCGGTCGGCGGGCGCGTCGCTGTTGTGGCGCGCCTGCAGCGCCGCCTTGAGCGCCAGGGAGCGATTGATGCTGACGGCCACGCCGATGTCGTTCTGCACGAAGGTGTTGTCCTGCGCGGCCTCCACCAGCAGCGTGTTGAAGAACGACGTGGTGTCGGTGACCTGGTGCTGGTAGTCGGCGAAGCCGCGCAGCAGCGCGTCCTGCTCGCGCAGGCCCGAATCGGCCAGGCGGGCGCGGCGCAGGCCGGGGCCGGCCTCCAGCAGCAGGTGGCGCTTGTCGTCCTTGAACGCCTCGATGCCGTAGTTGAGCGCAAGCGTGGCCTGGTAGCCGTAGGCGGCGAAGTCGTCGTCCTCGTAGCGCGCCGCACCGCCCAGGTAGCTGCGCTCCCCCAGCTTGCGCGCCGCCTTGGCGCCCATCTCGACGCGGTTGGCCGTGAGTTCGTCGCCCGACTCGGCGCGCAGCGCGGAAAGGTAGTAGTCGTGGGTCCAGGCCGCGTCTTCGCCGCTGAGTGCGAACTTGCCGTTGACGCTGGTGGTGTCGGAGTTGCCGGTGGTGTTGACCACGCCGAGCTCGGCGGTGGGCTGCCACTGCGCCTGCGCCGCGGCCGGCAGCAGGGCCAGCAGCGACAGGGCCAGGAGGGTGCGGTTCATTCGGAGTTTTCCAGGGGGTGTTGGCGGTGGGCCATTAAAACCCGCTGCGAATGAACCCCGGCCAAGCGTGGATCAGTCGATTTCCGACAGCCGCCACGTGTTGCGCCCCGCCGCCTTGGCCTGGTACAGCGCCGCGTCGGCCGTGACCAGCAGGCGCTCGGCGGCCGCCGACCGCCGGCTGAAGGCGATGCCCACGCTGGTGCTCACGGTCAGCTCGAGCCCCGGCAGCGAAATGGGCCGGGCCATCAGCGCCACCACCTTGGCGGCGATGCTTTCGGCGTCACCCGGGTGTTCGATGCCCTCCACCAGCAGCGCGAACTCGTCGCCGCCGATGCGCGCCGCCAGGTCACCCTCGCGCACGCAGGACTTCAGCCGCTGCGCGAACTCCTTGAGCACGCCGTCGCCGGCCTCGTGCCCATGGGCGTCGTTGATGGGCTTGAACCGGTCGATGTCCAGGTAAAGCACCGCCAGGGGCGAGCCCTGCCGGCGGCAGCGCGAAACGGTGGCCGAAAGGCGCTCGTCGAAATAGCGGCGGTTGGCCAGCCCGGTGAGCGAATCGAAGCGCGCCATCTGCTCGAGCCGGCTCTCGGCGTCCTTGAGCTGGGTGATGTCGAAGGTGAAGGCGAAGAATCCGTTCTGCTTGCCGTCCGGTCGGATGTCGGGCACGTAGCTGGTCTGGTAGCAATAGGTGCGGCCGGCGATGGTGGACTGGCCTTCGAACGTGACGCGTTCGCCGCGAAGCGCGGCGGCGATGTGCGCCTTCACTTCACTGTAGATGGACTCGCCGCGGACCTCGCGCACCGTCTTGCCCACCGCCTGGTGGTCGGGCAGCCCGAACAGGCGATGGCCGTGGGCGTTGAGGAAGCTGTAGCGCTCCTGGCTGTCAATGTGGGCGATGAGCGCGGGGATGTTGTCGGTGACCGCGCGCAGCCGGGCCTGGGCCGACTCCAGGGCCTGTTCGGCGCGCACGCGGGTGGTGACGTCGCGGCCCGCGTACACCACCTCGACGCCGCCGTCGGGCCCGGCAATGCGGCGCGCCAGCGCCTCGATCCAGACGAAGTTGCCCTGGGCGTGGCGGGCGCGGTGGAGGATGGTGGCGTCCCCGCCCTCGTCCACCAGGCGTGCGAACGCCGATTTCACCGCAGGCAGGTCGTCGGGGTGCACCTGTTCCCAGGTCTGCAGCAGCATCTCGTTGGGGTCGGTGCCCAGCATTTCCTGGGCCGACGGCGACACGTAAAGGCGGGTGCCGTCCGGGCGCAGCCGGATCACCAGGTCGCTGGCGTTGTTGGCCAGCGTGCGGTACTTGAGCTCCTTCTCGCGCAGCTGCGCCAGCACCCGCTGCAGCCGGGAATGGCTGCGGCGCTGGACCACGAAGAAGGTCGCCAGGGTCAGCAGCGTGGCGAAGCCCAGCGCCATCAGGATGCGCCCCTGCCGGTTGGCGCTGGCCAGGGCGGCCTCGCGCTCACGGGCCAGGGCCTGTTCGCCCTGCAGCCGGGTGAGTTCGTTCTCGCGCTCGGCGTACTTCAGGCGGGCGTCGAAATCGTCGGCGGCCTGCAGCCGCTCGTTCTGGGCGATGGCGTTGTCCAGCACCAGGTAGCGCTGGAACAGCGGCGCCAGGTCAGGACCGCCCGGGTCGAAGCGCAGCAGCACCTGCACCAGCTCGCGCGATACTCGCAGTTCGTCGCTCTGCAGTTCCAGGCCGCGGAACGACTGCTGGGCGGCGCGCAGTTCGCGCGTGGCGCCCTTGCCGTCGCCGGCATCGGCCGCCGCCAGGCCCAGCACTTCATGGCCCAGGCCGGCGAGCTGCGAATTGCGCAGCTGCCCCGCCATGGCCAGCACGCGCTCACCGTTGCGGCGCTGGATGGCCAGGTCGCCCACGATGCGCGCCACCCTGGCGCCCTCGAGGTAGAGCTCGGCCTCCAGCTTCGGGTCCTTCAGGCGCTGGGCCAGCTGCGTGGCCTGCTGCAGGGAAACGTTGGCCGCCTCCACCTGGTCGAGCTGGGCCTCGGCGCGGGCGCGGTTGCGCAGCAGGCGCGCGCGCATGGCCAGGCCTTCGTCCTCGCCCAGCACGGCCAGGCCGCGCTGGGCGTACTCGGCCGCCAGCGGGTGCTTGCCCAGGGCATAGCTCATGGATGAATAGGCCAGCATCACGTCAGCCAGCAGTTCGGCCTGCGGATCGGACTTGAGCATCAGCTCGGCGTCGCCCAGCAGGCGCGCGCCGCGCGTGTAGTCCTGCATCGCCAGCCGCGCCCGGCTCTCGGCGATCAGGCCGCGCACGGCCAGGTGCGGCACGCCGGCCTCGGTGGCGGCGGAACGGGCATTGAGGCCGGCTTCGCGCTGGCAGTCCCAGTCGGCCACCACGCGGCAGGCGTTGGCCTGGGCCAGGTAGAGCAGCGCCACTTCCCGCTGGTCGCCCTTGAGACGGGCGGCGATGATGGCGGGGGAGAGTTCGCGCAGCACCGTTTCGGGCTCGATCAGGGCCCGCAGCTCCAGCGGATGGCGCTCGATGGTGTCCGCGCGGCCGGCGGGTTTCGCTGCCGCGGTCGCGGGCACGGTGGTCGCGGGTGCCGTGGCCGGTGCCGCGGCAGCCGCCATCGCCGGAGCGGGCAGAAGGCAGGTCCAGGCCAACGCGATGGCCGCC
>Ga0209175_10000123_pt1 | contig 53370 bp, 40 predicted proteins | sample JI91814C2DNA_FD_187506 | JGI IMG/M metagenome (GOLD analysis project Ga0209175, IMG submission 187506) | Wastewater effluent complex algal communities from Wisconsin, to seasonally profile nutrient transformation and Carbon sequestration -... | ecosystem: Engineered > WWTP > Effluent > Algae...
TAAACCCGTGCGATGGACAACTGTCCACCGCACGTCAACTACCTTTTGTTGACACCAAAATACACTTACTATAGTATGATACTCTTTTTACACAAGCCACTCTTTTTTACAATTCTTTACAATTGTTTCGACCCAGGGTGAGAGGGGGCCGCGTTTTTTCCCTGGGGTTGGGGGTGTTCAAACCACTGATGAATCCCGACGGTACTCCCCAGAGCTTGATGGGATTAGTTCGGGGATTATTTCTCTGAAATAGTAAGGAGTGTCGAATTATTTCACGGGACTTTTTTTGCCGGAACCACAAAGGACACAGAGGACACAAAGAAAAAGCCTATTTGCCGGTGATTCTTTCATACTCTTTTCACATAATCGAGTCTTTTTTACAATTCTTTACATTTTTTTTGAGCCTGGGTGTCAAGGGGCCCTATCGCGTTTTTTTCCCTGGCGTTTGGGCGGCTCAAACCACCGATGAATCCCGATGCACTCTGCTCTTGACTGGGATTATTTGGCCGATTAATTTTCTTAAATCTTGAGGGGGTTTTTCTGGGGGATTTTTCTGATCCCTCTGGGGTTCATCTCTTTCATAAACCCGTGCGATGGACAACTGTCCACCGCACGTCAACTACCTTTTGTTGACACCAAAATACACTTACTATAGTATGATACTCTTTTTACACAAGCCACTCTTTTTTACAATTCTTTACAATTGTTGAGAACGGAGTGTTAAGGAGCGCGATCGCGTTTTTTCCCTGGGGTTTGGGGTGAGCCCACCACTGAGCAACACCGATACACCCCTGATCTTTACTGGGGTTATTTGGGGGATTAATTTTCTTAAATCTTTAGGGGATTTTTTCTTGGGGATTTTTCCGATGCCCCTGGGGTTCATCTCTTTCACAAACCCGTGCGATGGACAACTGTCCACCGCACGTCAACTACCTTTTGTTGACACCAAAATACACTTACTATAGTATGATACTCTTTTTACACAAGCCACTCTTTTTTACAATTCTTTACAATTATGAAGAAAAGCAAAAGATTAAATTAAAAATCTAAAAGAGAAAGGTCTTCTGGGCGATCAATATCGGCAAGAATGGGAAGATAAGCAATTGAGAGGTCTCTAGAAAGCGCGATCGCGTTTGTTTGCTCTAAGACGGATGAAGTCCCCCAGGTGATATTGTGGAATAGTTGGGGGATGAAGTGACGTAAACCGATTAAATAATAGCCGCCATCTTCGGCGGGGCCTAACACTAATTCGTTTTGATTGAGTGCTTCAAATGCTTCTCTTAAAATGTTATGCTTTAAAGTCGGGCAATCAGTTCCTATGATGATTACTTTTTCATAACCGCATTGAAATGATTTTTGAAACGCGATCGTCATTCTTTCCCCTAAATCTCCATCCGGTTGTGGTTGATAAATAAAAGTATCTCCCAGCCAATTTTTCATTAAATTTTTCGTCCCACCAGCAAAATTAACTTCTAGGGATAGAGGGTGATAAAAAAAGAGTTTTTGGGCGGTAGAAATAGTTCTTTCCGTGAGTTTACGATGGAGTTTTGTTGCACCTTCTTCTCCTAAAACGGGAATGAGGCGAGTTTTCGTTTTTCCGGGTACAGGATAACGAGTAAAAATAATTAATTTTTCCCAATAAACCTGGAAATCTGACATAAATTTGTGTTGATAATTTTACGTTTACTTTCGACATTGATTTGAGGGAAAATTGACCGGAGATAGCTCCCCAAAAACCATATTGTAGGCATTCCCCCTGCTTTAACATGATGGTTTTGAATACAGTAGGGACACGGCACTGCCGTGTCCCTACACTGCCGTGTCCCTACCTATTTACCAAAATGGGAGGGTGTCAATTTCTGGATTATATTTCATAGTTTTTTCCCATCATTAAGCCATTAATCAAATACCCAAAACACTTCACGATAATTATCTCCGTAGGGGCGAAGCATTCGCGCTAGTCACTGATGTCTCAAAACGAAAAATGTTTGACGCGAAAGCTTCGCCCTTTCCTTTTGATGTATCAAAACGAAAATATTGTCAAAATACTGGGGCTTATTTCTTCAGATACTCATTTCTAACATTCGCTGAATCGGCTTTAATGCCGCCAGTTGCATATCTTCATCTAAAGTAATTTCCGGCTGACGATTTTTCATACATAAATAGAGTTTTTCTAGGGTATTTAACCTCATGTGGGGACATTCATTACAAGCACAATTATTAAGGGGAGGTGCCGGAATAAATTTCTTATGGGGTGATTCTTTTTCCATTTGATGAATAATACCCGGCTCCGTCGCGACAATAAATGATTGACACTCACTGCTTTGGGAATATTTTAATAAAGCTGTCGTGGAACCGATATAATCAGCATGACGTAAAACGGGGGGTTCGCATTCGGGATGGGCAATAATTTCGGCTTCAGGATGTTCGATTTTCAGTTGAACAATTTTCTTTTCTGAGAAGTTTTCATGGACAATACACGCGCCTTGCCATAATACCATATCTCGTCCAGTTTGTTCCATCACATAGCGACCAAGATTGCGATCCGGCCCAAAAATAATTGGTTGATTTTGGGGAATTTGATTAACTATTTTAACCGCGTTGGAGCTGGTACAAATAATATCACTCATGGCTTTAATTGCCGCGGTGCAGTTAATATAGGATATGACTAAATGGTGAGGATGGGCTGCTTTAAATTCAGCAAATTTGTCGGGAGGACAACTTTCGGCAAGGGAACATCCCGCGTCTAAGTCGGGGAGTAAAACGAGTTTATGGGGGTTGAGAATTTTGGCCGTTTCTGCCATAAAATGAACTCCGGCAAAGACAATAACATCCGCGTTGGTGTTGGCCGCTTTACGCGAAAGTTCCAGGGAGTCCCCTATGTAGTCCGCGATATCTTGTATCTCTCCATCTTGGTAGTAATGGGCTAATATTACCGCGTTGAGTTCTTTTTTCAGGCTGTTTATGGCTTGGAATATGTCTTGGGGGACTGCTGTTTGTTGGGTTTTTGCTTCTAGGGGGATGGTAAACACCGCGATCGCGTTCCGTTTTGAGTGGTTTAGTTTCCTAATTATAGTTGATTTTACCAAAACTAGGACAAATAGGCAGTTTTTTTGCCCCACAGTAATGCTAATTCTCCTTCAAACTGGAAAATTCGTAAATTCACCAGTAGGGGCGCGATCGCCCGTATCTCTCACTTCTGACGCGGAAAATTGATAAACCCGTCCCGAAAGTCTTTCGGGGCGGGTTTACCAGTATTTGTGATTGATTATGCAGATATTGGCGAAATATCCCGTACTAACTAGACACTAAGGAAATTATCTGCACTCAATAGAGACGCATTCACATTGAGAAGAGTCCCGATTTGTTGTCCATTCTTCAGCTTAATTAGAGTATTCGTCTTATCTTGCACGAAATCTAATTGACTGAAAGAAGCACCCGATACCGCGATTTTATCGGAACCTTTTGTGAAATCGGTAATGATATTTAAGCTGTTAGGGAAACCGATAATAAACAAATCATTACCGTCACCACCCGTGAGATTATTATTCCCTTCACTGCCATAAAGGGTATCATTACCAATACCTCCATTGAGAAAATCATTCCCTTTTCCAGCATCTAAAACATCATCATCTTCTCCTCCGAGTAGGGTATCATTTCCACTGCCTCCGAGTAGGGTATCATTGCCACTACCACCATCAAGAGAATCATCGCCTTGATCCCCAAAGAGAACATCATCACCGACTTGGCCAAGTAGAGTATCATTCCCCTTACCACCACTGAGCCAATCATCGTTTTTGCCACCATAAAGGATGTCGTTATTGTCACTACCATTGAGGGTATCATTGCCGGAGTCACCCCATAGAGTATCTTCACCAAAGCCTCCAATGACAATATCATTACCCTTACCACCATAAAGCCAATCATTACTCCCTTGGCCATCAATATAGTCATTGCCGCGACCACCAAAAAGGGTATCATTACTAATATCACCAATTAGGTTATCATCGCCTCCTTTACCACTAAATAAATTAGGGCTAGAAGAGCCATTAAACTGATCATTTTTCTCATTAGTCCCTTGAATCAGACCAGGTTCGCCAGAAATGTCATTATCTGTGGCATTAGGTTGATTAAAATTAGGCAGAGGAATTTTATTCTCAATACAGTCAATAATGGGTGTCGGTGTTGGCGTTACCGATGGTGTTGGTGTCACCGTTGGTGTTGGTGTCACCGTTGGCGTTGGTGTCACCGTTGGTGTCGGTGTCGGAGTTTGTGTCGGCGTTACCGTTGGAGTTGGTGTCACCGTTGGAGTTGGTGTCACCGTTGGCGTTGGTGTCACCGTTGGCGTTGGTGTCACCGTTGGCGTTGGCATGGGTGCAGCATTTACAGTCAAATTAACAGCCGTAGAAGCCGTAGAAACATTCCCCGCCGCATCCTTCGCAGTAGCAGTTAAAGCGTAAGTCGCATCAGGTAAAGCCGTAGCCGGGGTAAAAGTCCACTTACCAGAAGCATCAGCCGTAGCCGTACCCAGAGAAGTTGTACCTTGTAAAATATTTACAACACTATTAGCTTCAGCAGTACCGGTAATTGTGGGAGTATTTTTGTTAGTTGTACCACTGGTAGTAGCAATAGTTGGTACTGCGGGTACAGTAACATCTACAATCAAACTAACAGCCGTAGAAGCCTTAGAAACATTTCCCGCCGCATCCTTAGCTGTTGCAGTTAAAGCGTAAGTACCATCAGGTAAAGCCGTAGCCGGGGTAAAAGTCCACTTACCAGTAGCATCCGCTGTGGCAGTGCCCAGTTGAGTTGTACCTTGTAAAATATTTACAACACTATTAGCTTCGGCAGTACCAGTAATTGTGGGAGTATTCTTGTTAGTTGTACCAGCGGCAGTTGTGATAGTCGGTACTGTCGGTGCGGTGACATTAGCAGTGCGAGTTAGTTGAGTTGCAGCGGTATTATTATTACCCGCAGTATTCGTAGCTGTAGCAGCAGGAATATCAACTGTGACATTGCCATTCGCAGTGGGAGTAACATCAAAGGTGTAAGTTTTGGCATCAACTGTGACCAAGTTACCGATAGTAGCATTGGCGACGGTGATATCAGTAGTATCAAACCCTGTGACATTTTCACTGAAGGTAGCAGTGACGGTAAATACACTATTAACTGTGGCGGCTGAAGTTGATGTTAAAGCAACTGTAGGTGCAACCGCATCAATAACTATGGCTTTGCTACCACCAAGGGAGTTAGCTGTGGCTAAGGCGGGAAGAGTTAAAACAGCATCCGCAGCCAAATTATCTTTAATTGTGCCGCCGTTAAGGGTGAGGGCAGTTGTGGAGAGATATTCTAAGTCAGCAGAGGTGTCTCCTGCTTGCACTACATAGTTGAAAGTGAGTGCAGTACCGCCGCTACCACTGGTATATGTGGCAAATTTGTCAGTTGTACCGGTTTCTAGTTGCAGTTGAGGCGTGCCAGTGACGGTGACGGCTTCGGAAAAGGTGGCGGTGATGTTGATGGTGGTGCCGATGCCGTAGGTGCTATCAGCGGTGGTGGCGGTTACATTGGTGATGGTGGCGGGTAAAAGGCCCCACAATTCAACGCCGTTAGTACCGTCATTGGCTGTAAAATATAGGGTGTTGTTGAGGTTGATGAAGTTACTAGGGTCTGAACCGTTAGCCCCCGGATTAATGTCTTTAACGAGAACCGTACCCGCTGCTGTGCCATCGCTCTTCCACAATTCACCGCTGGTGGTAGTGGTAGTGCTGGCTTGGAAATATAGGGTGTTGTTGAAGTTGAAGAAGTTACTAAAGACTGAATCGGCAGCCCCCGGATTAATGTCTTTAACGAGAACCGTACCCGCTGCGGTGCCATCACTTTTCCACAATTCATAGCCGTTGGTAGTGCCGTCAAAGGCTTGGAAATATAGGGTGTTGTTGAGGTTGATGAAGTTGCTAGGGCGTGAAGCGGCAGCCCCCGGAGCAATGTCTTTAACGAGAACCGTACCCGCTGCTGTGCCATCGCTTTTCCACAATTCAATGCCGTTGGTACCGTCATCGGCTGTGAAATATAGGGTGTTGTTGATGTTGATTAAGTTGCTAGGGGCTGAACTGTTAAACCCCGGATTAATGTCTTTAAGGAGAACCGTACCCGCGGCTGTGCCATCGCTTTTCCACAATTCAGTGCCGCTGATAGTACCGTCGTCACCGGCTGTGAAATATAGGGTGTTGTTGATGTTGATTAAGTTGCTAGGGGCTGAACTGTTAAACCCCGGATTAATGTCTTTGAAGAGAACCGTACCCACTTCAGTGCCATCACTCTTCCACAATTCAGTGCCGCTGATAGTAGCGGCAGTGCCGTTGAAGCTGTCACGGGCTTGGAAATATAGGGTGTTGTTGAGGTTGATGAAGTTGCTAGGGCTTGAAGTGAAAGCCCCCGGAGCAATGTCTTTAACGAGAACCGTACCCGCTGCTGTGCCATCGCTTTTCAACAATTCATAGCCGAGGCCATTGTAAATGCCTCTGAAATATAGGGTGTTGTTGATGTTGATGAAGTCCTCAGGCAGTGAACCATTAGGCAGTAAATCACTCCCCGGATAAATGTCTTTAACGAGAACCGTACCCGCGGCTGTGCCATCGCTTTTCCACAATTCAGGGCCGTTAGTACCGTCATTAGCTTGGAAATATAGGGTGTTGTTGAGGTTGATGAAGTGGCGAGGGAATGAACCGTTACCCCCCGGATAAATGTCTTTAAGGAGAACCGTGCCCGCTGCGGTGCCATCACTTTTCCACAATTCATAGCCGTTGGTAGTACCGTCAATGGCTTGGAAATATAGGGTGTTGTTGAGGTTGAAGAAGTTACTAGGGAATGAACCGCTAGCCCCCGGAAAAATGTCTTTGAGGAGAGTAGGACCTAAGATGCCTTGGTAGCTGGCCATTGCTGCGCTGGTGAAGGGGAGGGGGGTAGAGATTTGGCCGATTTTTACTTCTAGTTCCCAGTCTCCCCCTAATGCCCGATTCCCGATTTTGTTATTGGAGGCGGCGATGTTTGCACCTGTTAATTGATGCAGTTTTTGGATGAATTGTAATCCGGTTTCTTTTGCGGCTACATTGCAGCCGTAGAGGAGGATGTCGGCATTTTCAATTAGGGCTTTTCCCCATTGTTTGATTTGGGGGCTGAATTTTTCTAAGTTATTGCTATTTAGTTCTGTTGTGCCCAGGTAGAGGCAGCCGGGGCTACCGTGTGAGATGATGTGTAGGGCTTCGATGCCTGTATGTTGAGCTAGGAGTGTGGTGATTTGCTCTATGGCATTAGGCTGGCTTTCGAGGATGTAGGTGGCAGTGCCGGGTTTGATGCCCTGGGCTATGTGGTGGCTGTCTGGTATTGTCGGGTCAATAATGACTATTGAATTGGGATTTTTGCTTTAGCAAAAATCCCAATTCAAAAAATTTTTTTTGGGGGTGTGGTTAATTTGAGGTAGAGTTTTCATTGGTTTCTGCATCCGGTAGAAGGGTTTGTTTTTGAGTCAGTCTGGATCATCGATCGCCGGACTTGAGTTACGAGGAGGTATTTCTATCTAGGGACTGATGACACGCGAGATTCTTAACATTAATAACTTAGCAAGGTTCCTTTCGATAGTCAGTGATTCAGAACACTCGTTTACAAAGTTTAATATTTCTCTGGGTTATTTTACAGGAATTATAAAAGTCGCTGCGATTTACCGTTGCGCGGGGGCGGGTTTATGAGATTATCGATGTTAGGCTATTCTGGTTGGTAAAACCCGCCCTTACAGGAATTGCGATCGCGCTCTTTTAGGGCATCAAGAAACCGGGTTTCTGGGAGCTACTGCACATTACGTCGAGGTTGAGGGAAGAAACCCGGTTTCTCAGAATGCGCGATCGCGTCTATGAGGCGATCAGAAACCGGGTTTCTGGGAGCTACTGCACATTACGTCGAGGTTTACGGAAGAAACCCGGTTTCGGGGGAGCGCGATCGCGTGGTATTAGGATAAGGGGAGGGGCGGGTTTTTGAGGCTGTTGGTTTGGTGGCATAGATGTTGGTGAACCCGCCCCTACAGGAGCGCGATCATGTCTGGCGGGCAAGGGAGGGCGAAGCATTTGGAAGCAAAATATTGGTACTTATCAAGAGATAATCGCCCAAATGCTTCGCCCCTACAGGAGCCGTATCGCGTGGTATTAGGATCAGGGGAGGGGCGGGTTTTTGAGGCTGTTGGTTTGGTGGCATAGATTTTGGTGAAAGAGCCCCTACAGGAGCCGTATCGCGTCTGGCGGGCAAGGGAGGGCGAAGCATTTGGAAGCAAAATATTGGTACTTATCAAGAGATAATCGCCCAAATGCTTCGCCCCTACAGGAGCCGTATCGCGTCTCTTTTGGCGATTAGAAACCGGGTGAGATCCTGTAGGGGCTCTTTCACCCGTATCTCTGACTGGTAACGCCGAAAATTGGTAAACCCGCCCCCACTTTTCGTCTCCAAACCCGGTTTCTAGCACAGCGCGATCGCGTCTAACCGCCCTCAGTATGTGTTTGTGTTATAGTGAAAAGAAATCTCCTCCTGCGTTGATCTGTACTATATTATTTCGGGGTGACACAATGAAATTCATTAATCCCAAAACTGACTACGCCTTTAAAAAAATCTTTGGCTCCGATCAAAGTCAAGACATTTTAATTAGTTTCCTGAACGCGATCGTCTATCAAGGTGAGACTTTCATCACTTCTTTGGAAATTATCGATCCCTACGCACCAGGCAGAATTTCGGGTTTAAAAACCACTTATTTTGATGTCAAAGCTAAACTCAATAATGGGGAAAATGTGTTAATTGAAATGCAGGCATTTAATGTGCCGGCTTTTGGCAAAAGGATTCTTTATAACACAGCAAAAATGTATGTCAATCAACTGAAATTAGGGGAAGTTTATCCAGAATTGAGAGCGGCAATTGGTGTCGCTGTGACAGATTTTACCATGTTTAATGAACATAGTAAAGTGATTTCACAATTTACGCTTAAGGAAGATGACTTACTACTAAGTTATCAGCATAGTCCGTTAAAATTAGTGTTTGTGGAGTTACCCAAATTCACGAAAACTTTGGAAGAATTAACGAATATTACGGATAAATGGCTTTACTTTTTACGCAAAGCACCGAATTTAGAAGTAGTACCAGAATCTATGTCAATTGTGCCGGAAATTGAGAAGGCTTTTACCATTGCCGATAGGGTAAATCTCAGTTTAGAAGAAATAGATGATTTGGAAAAGCGAGAACAGTTTGAACTCGAAAGAATAGGCGCGATCGAGTTGAGTAAGGCTGAGGGGCGAACTGAAGGGATACAAATTGGTCAAATAAATCTGATTAAACGCCTATTACAACGGCAATTAGGTGAACTAAATCAAGGAATAGAAGATAGTTTATCACAGCTATCATCAGAGCAATTATCGGCTTTGGCTGAGGCTATTTTTGACTTTTCTAGTGTAGGTGATTTATCCAGTTGGCTAGAAACTAATTGCCCTAGTTGAATATGACTGAGGCGATGCCCATATTGCCCGCGATCGCGCTCGTTGGGCGATCAGAAACCGGGTTTCTGGGAGCTACTGCACATTACGTCGGGGTTGACGGAAGAAACCCGGTTTCTTACCTCAAGCGCGATCGCCTTAAACCGGGTTTCTTCTCTGAGACTACACTTCTACCTAAAATTGCAAAAAAAATATTAAAAACAAAAAGACAGAAAACTTATTAGTCTTCTGTCTTTTTGTAGTGCCAGTAGGGTTTTCTGGCTGACGATCGGAGCGGCGGGATTTGAACCCACGACCCCTACTACCCCAAAGTAGTGCGCTACCAAGCTGCGCTACGCCCCGATGCGTTCACATTTTTTTAATGTATCACGCACTGGTGTGAAATGTCAAGGGGGTTTATCAAAAAAGTTTCAAAATTTTTGTCGCGTCTAATAAACCGGGTATCGCGGAGGGTGGCCAATAACCTTCTGTGCGCCGTCCCGTATTGAGCATAAACTGGACACTATAGGAGTGAGGATAGCCTTCGACTTCCATCCATAATAAGTCGGTTTCGGAGTCACAGGCGATTTTTTCCTCATCCATGAGTTCATTCGCCATATAGGTCATGGTATCGGCTAGTTGTATCAAGAGACGACAAAAATCGTTAAACTCTGCCTCTGTGAGTTCAATACACCATTCCTCTGAGCCTACTAACCCTTGGAATTGTCCCGCGATCGGGTTCCAACCGATGCGCCATCCTTTGCCTGATTTTATCAAACGATCCATGAGGAGGTAATAGGTAATAGGTAATGGGGAATAGGTAATGGGTAATAGGTAATAGGTAATAGGTAATAGGTAATAGGTAATGGGGAATTAACAATTACTAATTATCAATTAGACATATCACAACAGTAAAGTCAAAAGCCGGCAGGATGCCTGCTCTACAAAATTTTTTGGAGATGTCTATTGTTAATTGTTAACCCTCTTCCATCTTCCTTCTTCCCTCTTCCTTCTTCCATCTTCCTTAATTTAGGGCATAAGCAATTTGGCATCACCAGGTTTAGGTGGAGGCACAGGAGTAGAAGGGGGAAGAGTTTTGCTTTTTGAGGGAATTGTCTGGGGCGAATTTCCGTTAAAGATGTCTACCAAGACTTGTACTAACGCGTCCCTTTGGGAGCGGTTCAGACTTTGGATCACTTCACGATCGCGCTCCATCGGATTTTTTGGCAAATTATCAGCCCCAGGATAGACATCTTCCACCAAATAATCAGGAGTTACCCCCAAATAATCAGCCAAAGTCAACTTCCAATCAAAACGATAATTAGGGGGACGTCCCTTCACATAAACATGATAACGAATTAACCGTCCCACCAAAGTATTCTCAGACGCGACTTTTCCAGTTTCCTTGGCAATGTAGGTATTTTCTAAGGGGAAGTCAGGTAAATATTGATAAACTAACCGCCACACCTCTTGGGGACGTACTGGAGTGGCCTTTGTCTGTTGCGCTGAAGAGTCATCGGAAGGGGTTTCCTTTGTCTGTGGAGGTGTTGCTTGAGAGAGAAAGTGTTCCGAAGAAGGGGAAAATAAGGGGACTTGGGCGGAAACGGGAAAATCACCCCACCCCAAATACCCCTCCCACAATACCAAACTGGAGACACTCAAGAAAATCAAGATCAAACTGAAACCCCGTTTCATCATTCGCCACCAATAATGTCTTGTTGGGTTAACTCCTCTGACATTTCCAGTACAGCCCGGATCACTGGCTTCAATACTTGATCATCATTGTCGAAATCTTCATAACGGCGACGTTTGGCACGATTGGCCACTTGTACTGTAATTTTATAGCGGTTAGAGGCGGCACTAACTAACTCCTCCGCGCGAAGGGTTAATTCATTCGTATCATAGGTGACGTGCTTAGGCATAAGTTTACCAACTTTCTGAAATGTCCTATCCTAGTTTAATATGGCATGATTCCTAATCCTAGTTTAATATGACATGATTCCTAATTGTTTGAGTAAGTATTTGCGCTTATGCAGGCAACCATCCTCGAATCTTTGAATCAATGGCCGCACAAATCGCGCCGCCACCCCCTGAAATTGGTCGTCCTTGGAGATAGTTTAGTCTATGGCTATGGCGATCATCAAGGGGGAGGTTGGGTAGAAAGACTGCGACGCCGTTGGATGTTACCGAATAGTCCGGGTCATGTTCTTTATAATTTAGGGGTTCGAGGCGATCGTGTCCATCAAGTAGCCCAAAGAATAGAAAATGAGTTTCGCTATCGTGGCGAATTACGAAACCGAGTACCGGATTTAATTATTTTATCGGTAGGAGTGAATGATTGTGCTAGAGTACAATTTCCTCACGGTCGTCATTTAACACCGATGAATGAATTTCAAGCTGTCTTAGAAAAGTTACTTGATCAATCTCAACAACTTTGTCCCGTGTTGTTTGTGGGAATGGTTCCCGTTGATGAAGCCAAAATGCCTTTTCAAGATTGTTTGTATTTCCGTTTAGCCGATCAATTTCGCTATAAAGAAATAACAAAATCAGCTTGTTTAGAGAGGAATATTCCTTATTTAGACTTGTTTGAAACTTGGATGAGTCGGGGAGAAAGTTGGTGGAAAAGTCGTTTGACTGCCGATGGTTTACATCCTAATGTCGCCGGTTATCAATCTTTATTTCAAGATATTCTCGTTTGGGAAACCATACGCGAAATTTCTGCTAATGTTTAACCTTTTTCTCTTACCCCTCTCTTCTCTTTTCCCCAGGTTTCCCCCCTGGGGAATTTGGGATTTTAGATGCTCATAGCTCCTCATGTAGTTGTCGTTTCTATTATTCCTTCTGCATGGAGCGCGATCGCTCTTAATTTATCAAGGCTCTCCACATCGACATTTTGCCACAAATTCCGTTGATGTGCTTCTAATAACCTTTCTGCGATATCCCGCAATACCCAAGGATTTTTTGATTGCATAAACTCTTGAGTTTTCGGCTCAAAGACATAATTTTCCGCGATGCCTTGATACATAAAATCTTCTACACAATTTGCTGTCGCGTCATAGGCAAATAAATAATCCACAGTTGCGCCCATTTCAAACGCGCCTTTATAACCATGTCGCATTACCCCAGCTATCCATTTCGGGTTAATCACACGCGATCGATAAACTCTCGCGATTTCTTCTTTTAACTGTCTCACTTTGGGATTTTCTGGGAGGGAATTATCGCCAAAATAAGTATGAGGATTTTTCCCCGTTAAAGCCCGAATCGCGGCTGTCATTCCCCCTTGAAATTGATAATAGTCATCGGAGTCTAATAAATCATGTTCTCGATTATCTTGATTATGTAAAACTATTTGTAATTGACTTAACCGATGGGTAAAGGCTTCTGGCTCCGAGAGGCCTGAATTTCGGGATTTATTACTATACGCGTAACTACTCCAATTAATATAAGCTTGGGCTAAATCTTCCACATTAGTCCAGTTTTGTCCTTCAATTAATCCCTGTAAACCCGCACCATAGGCCCCTGGTTTTGAGCCAAAAATTCGATAGCGCGATCGCGTCTTTGCCTGTATTTCCGTTAACCCTTGTAACTGCCAGAATTTGGTTTCTTTTTGGACTTGACACGCCAAAGGATTTAACTCAGGCGGTTCATTTAAGGACGCGATCGCGTTCACCACGGCATCAAACAAATCAATCAAATTAGGGAACGCGTCACGGAAAAAACCAGATATCCTTAAAGTAACATCTATTCGGGGTCTTCCTAACACCGAAAGTGGTAAAATTTCAAAGTCAATTACTCGTCTAGAAGGGCCATCCCAGATAGGTTTGACCCCTAATAAAGCTAAGGCTTCCGCGATATCATCCCCTCCGGTTCTCATAGTAGAAGTACCCCAAACAGATAAGCCTAAATTTTGGGGATATTCGCCGTTTTCTTGAGTATATCTTTCTATTAATCTTTCCGCGGCTAATTGTCCGACATGATAGGCGGTTTCTGTGGGAATTGCGCGGATATCAACGGAGTAAAAATTACGCCCTGTGGGTAATACATCTGCACGTCCTCTTGTGGGTGCTCCTGATGCACCACTGGGGATATATCCTCCATTTAGTCCGTGTAATAAGTTAGTAATTTCTTGATTTGTTTCTAGTAATGATGGTAATAAATAGTCTTTTATCCATTGTAATTCTTGTTGGGTGGCTTTACCGATATGGGAATTTGAAACCCCAGATGAAGGCAGATGAACACTGATAGGATTTTGGGTTTCGATGAGATTATCGACTAAATAGGCGGCTTTTTCTTCCAAATGTTCGATAATATCTCCTATTTTCTTGTTATTTAAAATGTGAGTGGGATTCGCGGTAAGGGGATCGAAATCTAGGTTTAAATCTTGGGCTAAAGCGCGTGTTAAGCCGATACGATGATGACTGGGATGGCGCGCGATCGCGATGATTAAATCTCTTAATTGTCTTCCTTGGGGACATTGCCCAAAAATATGTAAACCGTCTCGAATTTGGGCTTCTTTTAATTCACATAAATAGCCATCGGCTTTGGTGATAAATTCGGTTAATTCTGAGGGGGGTTGCTCAATACCTAAGTCTTTATTTAAGTTTTCTTCGCGGATCAGAGTAAGAAGCCGATCGCGGATCATATTTAATCTTGAGGGATCTAAACTTTGGGCTTCATAATATTCGTCAATTAGGGTTTCTAATTGTTGCAGGGAGCCGTATAATTCTGCCCGTGTCATGGGGGGAGTTAAATGATCGATAATAACCGCGTGTACTCGCCGTTTGGCTTGGGAGCCTTCCCCCGGATCATTGACAATAAAGGGATAAAAATGGGGTAATGCACCTAAGGCGATTTCAGGATAACATTGATGAGATAACGCGAGACTTTTACCCGGTAGCCATTCTAAATTACCGTGTTTTCCGATATGCGCGATCGCGTGGGTTTTAAAGTTACTTTTCAGCCAATAATAAAAGGCTAAATATTCATGGGTTGGTTCTAAATCCGGCGCGTGATAATTTAAAGAAGGATCGATATCATAACCCCGTGAGGGCTGAATCCCAATAAATATATTACCTAGTTGAATACCAGGAATGGGGAATAGGTAATGGGAAATAGGTACATTTTCTTTGAGAAAAATATCAGTCGTGTATTTATTTTTCTCATCGGTGTAGTCTCCCCATCTTTTCCTCATTGACTCTTGCACTTTTTCCGGTAATGTGTTAAAATAATCTCGATATTCTTCGTGGGAAAGAGATTGATAAATTGGTCTCAATTGTTGCCCTTCGGGGTCATTTGTTACCCCTGAAGTTAACCATTTTATTAACTCATCTCCGTTTTCCGGCACGCGATCGAGATGATAACCGGCTTCTTTTAAAGCTTTCAGTATTTCCACACAACTTTGGGGCGTATCTAAACCGACTCCATTGGCAAGTCTGCCATTACGCGTGGGATAATTTGCTAATATTAACGCGATACGTCTTTCCTGAATCGGAGTTTGTCTTAAACGGATAAAATTCGCTGCTAAGTCAGCAACAAAAGAGACGCGATCGGGCAAAGGTTGATATCCAATAACATCCGTTTCTAAGGAATCATTCCAAGTTTGAACCGCCTTAAAAGAAACCGCCCGCGTAATAATTTTACCATCCACTTCCGGTAACGCGACATTCATCGCGACATCACGGGGAGAAAGTCCTTGAAAATCACTTTGCCATTGTTCTAAAGTGCCACCACTACAAATTACTTGTAAAATCGGAATATCTAAAGATTTGAGATAATTTTCTTCGATATCTTCACTTCTAAAACTCGCAATAGCAAAACTGGTAGTATTAATTAAAACTTGAATTTTATCCCCCGGCGAAGGGTGAAATAATTGTAATAACTGATCTTGAATATCCGGCTCACGCAAAGAAGAAACAAAAACCGGACGCGGAGATAAGTGTCTCTCAACTAAAGCTTGACATATCGCGTCAATAGGAGCTAAATTACCCGATAAATAATGCGCCCGATAAAACAAAATTCCGACAGAGTTTAAAACCCCTGTCAGAGAAGATTGATAAAAGCCGTTATTGACTTTTTTTAACCCACTTAAAGTCTGAGGGAGTAAATTTCTTTGCGGGTGAGTGTTATTCCATTGATAAAAACCAACACGGGGAACACTTTGAGGAGATACAGGCTCATAATGAGTATGTAAACAACAATCCGCGATAAACTTCAAACCATTAACAAAATTATCAACACCCCCCTCGGTGAAATAACGCCATAATTGATTAACAATTGTCAAAGAGACATTAGAATAATGAATCAAATCAGGATCAGGTTTATCATCCCCAGGCATAATAATCAAACTAGCATTAGTTTTTTCTATAATTTCCTGTAATACTTCTAAACCATAAGCCCAATAAGCGCGTCCCCCTAACAAACGTACAATAATAACCTCAGCTTTCGCTAAAATTTCCTCAGCATAAGTATCTATAGTTAAATGTTGTTGTAATTGTAAAAGATTAACGACTCGTAAGGGAGGAAAATTAGGAGGAAGTTGAGAAAAAGCCGCAGCTATAGTTTGAATATCCGTATCAGCCGCGGAGAGAAAAATAATAGGTGCAGGAGTTTGTTGAATAAAAATGACTCCTTCCGTTTGAGGATTCCAACCTCCGGGGGTAGCCGCGATACGGTGCATAAATATTATCCTATCTGCGAAATTGTGTAAAATCTAAAATAGATGTTATCAACTAATGAATATAACCACAAAGGCACAGAGAGCACAGAGAAAAGAAAAGAGAGAGAAAGTCAACAGGAAAAGTATGATTTTGACAGGTTGGTAGGGGCGAGTTTACCAGTATCTTCTCTACATAGCCTTACTACTTGTGAACCCGCCCCTATCTAGCGTCGATCGCACTTTATCACTTCTCTTCATTTTTTCACCTCAAAGTAATGAAAAATCACCTCTTTGTGTCCTCTGTGCCTTTGTGGTTCATTATTTCTTCACCTCAAAGTAATGAAAAATCAGCTCTTTGTGTCCTCTGTGCCTTTGTGGTTCATTTTATTTTCCCCCATTATAGCATAGTTTTTTCCCACGCGATAACAACTTATCCCAAATAGGCTTGTTTGACTCTTTCATCATTCAATAATTCCGATGATACTCCCGAAAAACTAATCATTCCTGCTTCTAAGACATAACCGCGATCGCTTATTTGTAAAGCGAGATTAGCATTTTGTTCGACTAATAAAATTGTCATTCCCGTCGCGCGTAAATTTTTAATAATGGTAAAAATCTCGCGCACGATCGCGGGAGCCAATCCTAAACTGGGTTCATCTAATAATAATAACTTAGGACGACTCATTAAAGCGCGCGCGATCGCGAGCATTTGTTGTTCCCCGCCACTAAGAGTACCCGCGAGTTGATTTCGACGTTCAGCCAATCGGGGAAATAAGGTAAATTGATACTCTAAATCTTCCTTAATTCCTGTAACATCAGAACGAATATAAGCCCCTAATTCTAAATTAGATAACACCGTTTGACGAGCTAAAACTCGTCTGCCTTCGGGACTATGAGCTATGCCTAATTTTACCACTTCATAGGCTTGACGACGCGTAATATCTCGCCCATTATAAATAATTTTACCTTGACGGGGATTAACAATTTTAGAAATCGCTCTTAAAGTGGTACTTTTACCCGCGCCATTGGCTCCAACCAGGGTGACAACTTCTCCTGAATTGACATAAATATTAATATTTTGTAACGCTTGAATCCCGCCATAATTAACAGAAAGTTCTTTAATTTCTAATAGTCGATTTTCCATAATCGGTATTTCTTGATTGTGCATAATTGATGAGGGTAATAGGTAAGAGGTAATAGGTAATGGGTAATCAATATGAAATTAAGCTTCATCTCCTAAATAAGCTTCGATGACTGCGGGATTATTTCTTACCGTAAGAGGATCACCTAAAGCAATAAGCTCACCAAAATCTAACACCGCGACGCGATCGCAAAGTCCCATAACCAAAGGAACATGATGCTCAATTAATATTATGGTTAAATTAAACTGACGACGCACTTCCCGAATAAAATCACTTAATTGATGTTTTTCATTCAAATTCATACCCGCGGCAGGTTCATCTAATAATAACACTTGGGGTTCCAACGCCAAAGCCCTCGCGATTTCCAAACGACGCTGATCACAATAGGCCAGATTTTTTGCCTTTTCCTCAGCGCGATCGCGCAACCCCACCAAATCCAATAAATCTAAAGCCTTCAGTTGAGTTTTTTGTTCCATTTCCTGAGCTTTAGGTAATCCCAAAACCCCCTGAAAAAGGGAGATAATAGGATTACCTAACTGACTATGAATATGACGAGCGATCGTCACATTTTCCCCCACGGATAAATCCCCAAATAAACGAATATTTTGAAAAGTGCGAGCGATCCCCTTATGAGCAATTTGAAAAGGACGTAACTGCGAAATTTCAGTGCCTTCAAACATCAATTGGCCACTAGAAACAGGAATTAAACCCGTCATCAGATTAAATAAAGTCGTTTTGCCCGCACCATTAGGGCCAATTAAACCAAAAATTTCATCCTGATAAACAGAGAAAGAAACATCATTAACCGCGATCAATCCACCAAAACGGCGAGTTAATCCTTTAGCTTCTAAAATCAGATTAGACTGAGAGACAGAAAGAGTTTCTGACATAAACAGAGCAATAAGAGAATTATAAATATAGCCGAAGGAAGAAGGCAGAAGGCAGAAGGAAGAAGGAAGAAGGTTGACAGTTGACAATTACCCATTACCTACTACCCATTACCTATTACCTATTACCTACTACCCATTACCAAAGATAAAATAAAAACCCCTCTGAAAAAACAGAGGAGTTAAGAGAAAAAAGCATTTAACTGCTAAGATGTCGTTTAGCTCTTCCAGCCATTTTCAGCTTGTTGGAGTACATAAGTAGCCACATCTTCGACTTGTGTATCACTCAAACGCTTAAAAGCAGGCATGGCATTTTTACCATTCTTAACTTGCTTCGTGATCGCCTCCAGAGAATTCATTTTGTACTTCTCCAGAGCATCTTTCTTGAGAGTTTTCTGAGCCATCACAACATTATTACCACCCGCGTGACAAGCTGCACAGTTTGCGCTAAAAACTTTCTTCCCGGCAGCAGCATCACCCGCGAAAGCAGGACGGCCAAAGGCAAAAGCAACAATGGCAATTGCTAAAAGAGCAATCGATAACAGTTTTTTCAATGGAGTTCTCCTCTTACTTGGACAAAGAAATAATATTTCTCAACTTATTTTACCTGTGAAGCGATCGCAATTATCTATTATTTTGCAGAAAAAGATAATTACTTATTGATCAATATCGTTAGTACCCCAAGCCGGAGCTTTTTGGGCTGCTCTGACAACAAAAGCAGCTAACTTCTCAATAGTTTCTTGAGGCATCCAACTTTCAGGCACTGTGCGACACCAATAAATAGGCTCGCTGCCATCGTAACTGAAAGGTTCTCGCATATAAGCCACAAGAGCATTAATATTATCACGCGGTGGGGTTGCCCCCTGGAGGGATGTCAGGGATAAAGAAACAATAGGATTAGGTAAAGTCGTCCCACCCACATGACAATTGATACAATTTTGGGCAAATAGACGCTTTCCTTCAGACAAGTCTGCCGTGGAAAAAGCCCGAGTCTTGCCTTGAGTGTCAAGGGGGAGTTCCACCGAGTCAGTGACTTTCAAATAACGAATCACATAGGGATCAACCTTAGCCGCGTGGACAGGTTGAGCAAACATCACGAGACAGAGTCCCGTCACCAACAGCCCCAAGAGACTACGAACAAAAATACCATGACGGAACATGAGAATTTACAAGATGTAATGAATGATCAAAGTTTAAGTTATTTTTAGACTTTAGATTTGGGATTGGGGTAGACAGCCGATTTCCCCGCCCCTCTCCAATCTCAAATCCAAAATCTAAAACAAATTAACGGTTCGCTTTACCACCCGCCCATTGAGCCCCTAACACCTTGGGTTCAATCAGAATATAACCTGCAATATTAAACAGGTCCTTATCTGAGAGATTTCTCATTTCTCCAAAGATATCCGCGCTCTTGGTACTGGGGTGTAATTCGGAAATGTCGTCTAATCCATCATAAGTGGTGGGATTTTTCATGTAATCCACCAGGGATTCAATATTGTCACGCGAGGGAGTTGCCAAGGCCAGCGTTTCGGGGCTTAAATTCACGTTGGGGTCGGTTTTTGTCATCCCGCGAGCATGACATTGAGAACAGGTGTCAATAAAGATGCGTTGGCCTTCACTCAATTGTTTGAGGCTAATTACTACTTGTTCACCTTTGTCATTGAGAGGTACAGTCCGAACCTTTTCTGACAATTCGACAGCCCACGCACTGCCGATAAACATCTGAAATGTCAAGAATACAGTTGCCAGAGCAATGAAATATCTTTTAAGCATGGTTCTCCTTAAAAATCAGGTTAGTTATTCAGGGCACGCGTACGAGCGGCTCCACCAAGAACCTCTCGGCTGGGACACTCCACCCCTGGGATTGCTGTCCATCTCAGCATCACTACCGTTTCGGTACAGCCATCCGATTTTCTCATATTTGTTGTTTCTCCAGACCTACATTCTTGTCTCTCCCCATCCCAAATTTCTTTTTTTTGTCAGCATCGTAAATAATCTCAATGTTTCTTAATATTTCTTAATATCGAATGGGGTAATGGGTAATCGGTAATGGGTAATCGGTAATGGGTAATCGGTAATGGGTAACTATTAATTGTCAATTGTTAACCCTCTTGCTTCTTCCCTCTTCCTTTGTGCCTTTGTGCCTTTGTGGTTATTAATTCTTACTTCTTCCTCTTCTGCTATTTCCAAAGGGGAATAGGCATAGGGGATAGGGGAGACTGGGGACAAGGGGAAAGGAATAAATGTGCAAGGGATTTTTATTTTAATGGCTGTAACGGATGAGGGATTTATTTTTTTCCCATCTACCCAATCCCTATTCCCCTCTACCCCCTGTCACCTATTCCCCTTAGTCAGAAGCAGAGGAACTAATCGCGACGGCTTCTGGTATTGGCATTCGATGGGGTAAATTGGGCTGATAGGGTTGATGGAGACGAATTAACTGGGCTAAAGTTTTCTTTAATTGAGTCCGAGGCACGATCGCGTCCACAAAGCCATGAGCCAATAAATATTCCGCGGTTTGGAAACCTTCAGGTAACTTCTCACGTAAAGTCTGCTCAATCACACGACGGCCCGCGAACCCAATCGTAGCTTTAGGTTCCGCGATAATAATATCACCTAACATCGCGAAACTCGCGGTAACACCTCCCGTCGTGGGATGAGTCAAAATTGGAATATAAAGAAGTCTAGCCTCTCGATGACGTTCCAGGGCCCCGGAAATTTTCGCCATTTGCATCAGACTTAACATTCCCTCTTGCATCCGAGCGCCCCCCGATGCACAAACAATAATCACAGGCAAACGCTCCCGTGTCCCCCGTTCAATTAAACGGGTCAATTTTTCACCCACAACAGATCCCATACTTCCCCCCATAAAGCGGAAGTCCATCACCCCCAGGGCGACACCCAGGGACTCCAATTGACCAATACCCGTTTGGACACCATCCTTAAACCCTAATTTTTCTTGAGTTTCTCGGAGGCGATCGCTATAGGGTTTACGATCGCGAAACTTCAGAGGATCAGTAGAAGAAAGCTCCTCATTAATAGGAATCCAAGTATCAGGATCAATCAACTGACTAATACGTTCATCACTATAAACGCGAATATGATGATCACATTCGAGACAAACCATTTGATTTGCCTGGAGATCCTTCGTATAAGTCAATGCACCACAGGCTTCACATTTAAGCCAAAGTCCATCAGCAATTTCTCGTTCCGGGGGTTGTGGACTAGGAGAAACGGATTTTTGTCTGTTAGCAAACCAATCAAAAAGAGACATTGGAAATTAGGTAATAGGGAATAGGAAATAGGAGATAGGAAAGGGAGCATCTCAAAGAAGCAAAAAAACTGTAGTGGGAGCGTCTCGCTCCCTAGAATCTAATAGGGAGCGAGACGCTCCCACTACCAATTTACGTTTAGGAGATGCTCCCATAGGAAATAGGGCTTATGGTTGAGAGAAGAGAAGACATGGAAGTAAAGAATTTCCCTTTAAATTTTCATTTTTAATCATTAACTGCCCTAATCCCATTGCTATTTAATCAGATAATTCGTACTCATCCTCAAGAGGCCTGAGAAATTGTAACGCGATCGACTCGTCTTTTTTAAGTACCTGTAACGCGGTGGCGCTCCCGGCCCCTAGATAAGACGCGATGCCCAAATCCACAATCCGAGAAGGGATATCCTGAGCGGCTAAAAGTTGCTGCATCAATTCCGCTTCCCATCGACTCGCGGTTCTTAGTGTAATCCAAGACACAGTTTTAATCCTATCAACTCAGGTGACAACCGAATGATTAGAGCCGAAACCAATGGCAGAAACCTTAATGAATCGTCGGGAAAAATAAATGTAAGTACGTCGATAATATCATCTCACCACAGAGAGCCGTTATCCCCGCCCCTAAGGCCAAAAACGGACCAAAGGGCATCGGTTGTCTTCTATCTAACCATCCCAGCGCGATCGCGCCACCTCCGACAAAAGCACCAAGAGCACAGGCGAGAAAGCCCGCGAGTAATAAATATTTCCATCCCAACCACGCGCCCATCATCGCGGCTAATTTCGGATCACCACCACCCATCGCGGTTTGTCCAAAAGCAATAGAGCCGACAAAACCAATAATATCAAATAACCATAACCCTAGAACCGCGCCCAAAATCCCCCCCATAAAAGCCTTAATAATAACAACATGATTAAAATCAGTGAAACCCCCTTCAATCACCTGAAACCCCAAACCCACCACTAACCCCGACTGAGTTAAAACATTAGGTAATGTCATGGTATCGAGATCAATCATAGCCAGGGCAAATAACCAACTAAAAAATATCCAAAAACCCACCGTTTGCCATGTCAGCCCCGACACACAGAAAATCAATAAAAACAAAAATCCCATCACCCCTTCCACAATAGGATAACGCGAAGAAATAGGAGTATGACAATAGCGACAACGGCCTTTCAACCATAACCACCCCAAGACAGGGACATTATCATAAACCTTCAATTGATGTAGACATTTAGGACACCTCGAAGGCGGCCAAAATACCGATAAATGTGCAGGAATACGATAAATAACAACATTAAGGAAACTACCAATTGCAGCACCCAAAGTCCATACTATTAAATACGCGGGTAAATCAATCATGGGAATGGGGAATGGGTGATAAACTTAACAAAATTTTATACTAAACGCGATCCAATTATTTTTCCCTCATATCTGTGTAAATCCCCATCAGCGTTTATCTGCGTTTAGGAGCGGTTAATAAAAAAATCTTGTTACAAAACTTTACATTTCATGGGCTTGCACAAAACCGGAAAGTCTGGTAATATCAAATTACGATATGAAAAAGTTTACTTAATAATGGGATGGGGGCGAATTTAAAATTTTCGCAACCATCCCATTATGATATAAATTATCCGTCAAGTGAAGCGCGTTGTCAAGGGGGTATCCTTCTTATTTTGCGGAAAATTGGTAAATTTTTGTAACAAGATTTTTTATTGAAACCGCTCCTAAACGCAGATAAACGCAGATGGGGATACACACAGATAGGATAAGATAGACTTAATCATATTGATCGCGATTTATCACATGATGCTTGCAGGTCGCTATAAAATTGTCAAGGATTTAGGGGGCGGAGGGTTTGGGAAAACCTATTTCGCGGAAGATACTCAGCGCCCAGGAAATCCTATCTGTGTGGTTAAGCAACTTAAACCTCAATCCAATGATCCTGCGCTTCTGCTTATCGCGCAGGATCTCTTTAAACGGGAAGCTCAAACTCTCTACGAATTAGGGGAAAATGACCAAATTCCTAGACTTTATGCTAATTTTCAACAAAATAATGAATTTTATCTGGTTCAAGAATATATTAAGGGTAATGAACTTTCTGATGAGATTAATCCCCGTCGCAAATGGACACAAGAGCAGGTTATTGACTTATTGCTCGATGTTTTGAAAACTTTGGTGATTATCCATAATCATAATGTTATTCACCGGGATTTGAAACCTGCGAATCTTATTAGACGCGAGAAAGATCGCAAAATTGTTATTATTGATTTTGGTGCGGTTAAGCAAATTCGGACTCAAGTTGTTAATGCACAAGGCCAAACCAGTTTTACTATTGCTATTGGTACTCCGGGTTATATGCCTAATGAGCAATCTAATAATAAACCGAAATTGGCTAGTGATGTTTACGCGATCGGGATGATGGCAATTCAAGCTTTAACAGGATTATATCCTCATCAATTACCTGATGATCCCCGCACGGGTGAAATTATTTGGCGCGATAAGGCTCAAGTGAGTGATAAGTTTGCCGCGATTTTAGATAAGATGGTGCGTTATGATTTTCGTCAGCGTTACCCTTCGGCTAAGGAAGTTTTGGATGTGATTTCTCGTCTCAAGGGTGATTCTTTGACTCGTGGAGAATTTCTCAAATGGTTGGGTTTGGGGGGAGTTGGTGTTGTTACTGGTATTTTTATTCATTCGGCTTTTTCTCGAGATCCCTCCCAACCCGCCTTAAAAAGTGCGGGGAATCAGGAGCCTCAATCTCCTATTAAAAATTCCGAGCCTTCTCCTTCTCCTGGGAAAATACCTTTACAAACATTTTCCTTTGAAACTGTTAAAGTTAATAACCAAGGCTCTATTATCTCCCGTCAACCGAGTCAAGCACAATATTTTACGGAAAATTTAGGGAATGGCATCATCATAGAAATGGTATATATTCCGGGTGGTACTTTTCTCATGGGTTCACTTAAAACGGAAGCAGAAAGTAATGATAATGAAAAACCGCAACATCAAGTCACAATTCAACCATTTTACATGGCCAAATATCCCGTAACTCAAGAACAATATCAAGCCATCATGGGAACTAACCCCTCTAACTTCAAAGGGGCAAAACGTCCAGTCGAAAGGGTATCCTGGTATGACTCAGTAAATTTTTGTGAAAAGCTTACTCAAAAAACCCCGAAAAACTATCGCTTACCGAGTGAAGCGGAATGGGAATATGCTTGTCGTGCAGGTACAACAACCCCTTTTTACTTCGGAGAAACAATTACCTCCGACTTAGTTAATTGTGATGGCAATAATCCTTACGGTGCTGCACCCAAGGGAAAATATCGACAACAAACAACAGATGTAGGCAGTTTTCCCCCCAACGCCTTTGGGCTTTACGATATGCACGGCAACGTCTGGGAGTGGTGCGCCGATCCTTGGCACAGTAATTATAATGGCGCACCTACCGATGGAAGTGTCTGGGATGAAAAAAATAATGATAATCGTTATCAAAAAAGCGTTGATTTATTAGCCATGTCAAGAAATGATGACAGAAACCGGCTGCTGCGCGGTGGTTCGTGGTACTCTCATCCGCGGTATTCCCGTTCGGCGTTTCGCGACCATCTTGCGCCGGGCACCCGCGGCAACTCCTTCGGTTTTCGTTTTGTGTGTGTGGCTGCGTGGACTAAATAGCCCTTGACACTTTTGCCCTTTTGTGCTATGCACTTCTTTCTTTTACACTCGCCCTCCCCGCGCAGCGGGGTGACTATGTAGGAGGGTGCTGTAAATCAATTTGCATTTATTGTGGGTGGGTTTATTGAGGTTATTGGTTGGTAGGAAAATTGGTTGGTAAAGGAGCCGCGACAAAATGTAGCACGATCGCGCTTCTTCCCCATCACCAAAATATCTATCTGTGTACATCCCCATCTGCGTTTATCTGCGTTTATCTGCGGTAAAAAAAAACCAGATTACATGGTGGGGGCGGGTTTATGTAGGTTATTTGTTGTTAGGAAAATTGGTGGGTGAAAGAGCCCCTACAGGTGTTTGGGAAAACTTTACCAAGAATTTCACCTAACATTTTACCATCCATGCTCTGGGAAGAAACCCGGTTTATAGCCCCGATGTTTCTTGAAGTTTATTAATAGATAGAAGCCTCCATCTGTGCCAGGGGAATAAAGCACTCATCGGGTAAAAGGATGGGTTTAACGGAAAATACGATTTGACCTCTGAGATTGTTTCGGTTTATAATGACTCCCAAAGGTGGTTCCATTATTGCGGCATGAACCCTAAGATGATAACGATAAATAATTTGTGCTGCTTGGAGTATTTTCGGTTCTGGAAAAGATACAATTCCTAAAGATGCTTTTTGGTAATTTTTTTTGCCTTTGTCAAGTTCAAAACCGCAATGGCTCGATGAAAGTGGGTTCATGGTAGTGGGTTTAAAATTGGTTTTTTTCTATTTTTCCTTGGTGGCACGAAGCCGCGGCGCGAGGGCAGGAGCAGCTCGCGTTTCTCTGAGATAAGACAGAAATAGGAATGGGCAGAGGTAAAAATATCTGGCATTTAGTAAAATATCATTTATCATAGACAGAAACTTGTGTTTAGTGGCATTATGCAGAACAATTACCCTAAGATTTTAGCACTAGATTTCGATGGTGTTATCTGTGACGGACTGATTGAATATTTTGAAACGGCTTGGCATACCTATTGTCAAATTTGGGAATCTTCTGACATCACTCCGCCGGAAAATTTAGCCCCAATTTTTTATCGTCTTCGCCCCGTCATTGAAACGGGTTGGGAAATGCCTGTTTTAATCAGGGCTTTACTTTTGGGGATTTCCGAAGATAACATTTTATTAGATTGGCATTCGATCGCGCAACGTCTTTTATCAGAAGAAGGCCGAAAAGCCACAGACATCGGTATCGCACTCGATACTTTTCGCGATCACTGGATTTCCAGTAATTTAGAAGAATGGTTATCACTTCATCGGTTTTATCCAGGGATAATAGAACGATTAAATGATTTAATTAATCATAGTTCTGTTAATCCTATCATTATTACAACCAAAGAGGGGCGTTTTGTCAAGGAACTTTTACATCAAGGGGGTTTGGAAATGCCCCAAGAGCGCATTATTGGTAAGGAATACAAGAAACCGAAACATCAGGTTTTACGCGAATTATTCACAGATTCCGGTGCAGATTCTATCCTATGGTTTATTGAAGATCGTTTGAAAACGTTACTTTCGGTACAACAGCAACCCGATTTAGGATCGGTTCGCTTATTCTTGGCCGATTGGGGTTATAATACTTTAGCCGAACGTGAATCCGTTTCTCAATATCCCCCGATTCAGTTATTATCTTTATCCCAGTTTTATCAAGATTTTCACCTCTGGCCCCCCCATATACTATAGTCAATCCCAGAAGCGCGATCATGTGCTATCAGTGTTTAACTTTTGCCCCTTAAGCACTGAGTAAATTATCTTCACAGAAGAGGAGGAAATGAAATGATGGAAATGACACATTATATGGAGCTTTTAGCTACCAATCAACCGTGGAATCTTTTAATATTTATGGCATTCCCTGTAATTTTTGCCGAAACAATAGCCATTTCTGAACTATACCTCCTGTTTACTCGCAATTTAACAGGGAAAGTCAGACAGATTAACAAATTTTCCGGTATTTTTGTCGGTTTTTATTTTCTCATCGTCTTTTTTTACCTCTTCTTTAAAGTGGTTATCCCCCTGACAATTAATGGACAATGGCGCACCATTATTGATGTTATTGCTGTCGGCTCTTATTTGTTAGGAGTTATCCCTTTGTTTGGGATCGCGCTTTTGGAATTAGGATTAATTTACAAACATAAAGCCGAAGAAAGCAAACTTAAACTTCATGCAACCTTTGTGGGGATATTTTTGATTGTCGCCCATATTGCTATGATATTTGGTATGCTCAGTCCCTCCCTTCTCGACGGCTCACATCCGATGCACCCTAGGTAAAATTGTGAATTTTTTTTTGAAACAAACGATGAAAAAATCGCGTAAAAAAACGAGAAAAAAAGTTGACGCGTGGGGGGTCAGGATGTATAATTAGATAATGGGAGTGGTGACATTTTTTTGATGAATGTCACCACTCCCATTATCTAAGATAATAGCGCAACCGGCCGCGGAAAGCAAGGGGTTTCCTTCTTTTTGTGGCATTTTTGTGGTAAAATTTTGTCAACAACAGAAAGTCAGAGCCGAGCACGATCATGTCCTTTCTCCCCTACAGCCCTTAACTCAACCTTCACCCCCCAAAATTGTTGCACAATTAAGGGATGAACAATCGGGGCAATCCCCCCCGTGGTTGCCCCCCTGCCCCCGATGATGCCACGAATGGGCAACGCCGAAAATTTTCAATAGCACGATCGCGTCCAATTTATTTATCTATTTTCAAAACATGAATTTTTCCAAAAAAACGCGTAAAAAAAAAGGAGAGAAAAAGTTGACGCGTGGGGGGTCAGGATGTATAATTAAATAATGGGATTTGTGACAAAATTTTGATTTATGTCACAACTCCCATTATTTAAGATAATAATAGCGCAACCGGCCGCGTAACGCAAGGGGTTTCCTTCTTTATTGTGGGATTTTTTGGTAAAATTTTGTCAAGAACAGAAAGTCAGAGCCGAGCGCGATCGTGTCCTTTCTCCCCTACAGCCCTGAACTCAACCTTCCCACCACTCTCAAAGCCGATCACGTCCCCTTTATTTATTTATCTCTTTTCAAAATATGAATCCCTCAAAAAAACGCGTAAAAAAAGGAGAAAAAAAGTTGACTCGTGGGGGTTCAGGATGTATAATTAAATAATGGGAGTGGTGACGAAATTTTTATTGATGTCACCACTCCTATTATTTAAGATAATAGCGCAACCGGCCGCGGAACGCAAGGGGGTTTCCTTCTTTTTGTGGGATTTTTTTGTAAAATTTTGTAAAGCAAAAGTTAACAGAGGGAAGGGAATGCTGGATCTGGTAAAATTGGCAAAACAAATGCAGGGGATGAGTCAACACTTAAATGCGGAGGCGATCGCGTCGCGAAAGAGATTAGAAGTCGCGCAAAAATTGTTACAAGAGGCGCAAACACAACAAGAAGAGTTAATAGACAGAAAAGAGATATGGCGCGATCGGATATTATTTAATAGTGCCACCCCCGTTGAACCCTTAAACATTCATCCCCAGATAAAAGTTCCCCCCTATGCACAAACAATTATCGCGACTGATGGCTCACAAATTTCTCCCAGTCATCACGAAATCGCCTATTGTTATTTACTGAATATTGGACGAGTGATGTTACATTATGGACAAACTAAACATCCTATTTTAGATAGTATTCCCGAAATATTTTATAAGCCAGAAGACTTATATATTTCCCGTCAATGGGGTATCAAAACCGAAGAATGGATGGGTTATCGTCGTGCCACGTCGGAAGCGATCATCTTAGCCGAATTAGGCTGTAATTGCTTAAAACTAAATGGCAACAAATTAAGCGCGCCCACTTTAGCAATGGTAGATGGTTCCTTAATTTATTGGTTTTTAGACACTTTACCCACAGAAGCCCGCGATCGAATATTAAATCCCATTTTACAATCATGGGATTTATTAAGATTAGCAGGGATACCCTTATTAGGATATGTAAGTGCATCTCGCAGTGGAGAAAGCATCTCCTTTTTGCGTTTCGCCGCCTGCACTTATGACGAACCCGACTGTATTAGTAATTGTCCCAATATTGGATTTGGGGCAACAACTTCCTATGCAGACAAAGCCCCTTGTCAAGTGTTTGAACCCTTGCGTGATACAACATTATGGGAATCAATTTTATCACCAGGTGAGAGAAGTCCCCTATGGCGTTCTAATTTAAGAATTTTAGATTTATATGAACTTCATCAAATTTATTTTTGTTATGTTCATGTCGGGACAGAAATTGCTAGAATAGAAGTACCGGAATGGGTAGCTCAAGATGCAGAAAAGTTTGAATTAGCCTTAAGTTTAATGTTAGCACAAGTCCATAAAGGGGGGGGGTATCCCGTAGCCTTAGCCGAAGCCCATAATCAAGCAGTAGTAAAAGGAGGTGATCGCGGTCGTTTTTTTGCCTTATTAGAACAAGAAATGATTAAAGCGGGCTTAAAAAATGTCAGCATTTCCTATAAAGAAACTCGCAAACGTGGCAGTATCGCGTAATAGGGAATAGGTAATGGGTAATGGGTGATGGGTAATGGGTAATGGGTAATAAGTGCCTACACAAAATTAATTGTATATTTTATTATTAGATTGATTGGGCGATTGATTGGGCGAATGCCATTCGCCCCTACACAAACAAAGTCTCCCTTTGGAGACTGAAGAAATTCAACCCGCGCAGGCGGGTTTCGCGCTACGCGCACGCTACGCGTTAGCGCAGCTTGCGCGCAGCGCAAACGTCTGTGTAGACGTGGTTTCAACCGCCCGGTATTCTTTATCTGTGGTTAAGTAAAATCAACACAAAAACATACAATTAATTTTGCCTACCTACTTAACTCTAACAGGACTTACGCACTGCCACCAAACAATACCTTCACCAAAAACGATAAAACGCCGAAAATCAGTCGTGTGTAGGGGCTGTGCCCCCGTGCCCGCCCTAAAGAAGGCGAAGGTATTGACCAAAGAAACCGGGTTTTTAACCGAGATTGAGAGTTTCAACGAAGTATTTGCGTGAAAAAACCCGGTTTCTGCTCCCATGAGACTGACACCACGCGATCGCGCTGGCACAAAAGATTCACAAAAATTTACATTTGAGGGGGTTGATCAAGAAGGGGATGGGTGATATTATCAGAATAAGGTATTAACAAGCTTACTTAATAATCGGATAGTGGCAAAAATAAAAAAAACGCAACCATCCCATTATAATAGAAGATTATCCCAAGATAACGGGAACTTGTCAAGGGGGGAGTCGAGAAATTTTGTGACATTTTTGTGTAATTTTTTGTCGAAAAAAGAGAGAAGAATAATGAGGTGAATGTACAGGAGGGTAATGGATAATTGGTAATGGCTCATGTTTTTTCTCCTATAACCAAGTAAGAATAAGCTAAAATCACTCTCAATCTCCACCTCTGTGTCCTTTGTGTCCTTTGTGGTTCATTTCTTCCATCAAAATATCGACTTTTCACCTCATAATAGCTGAGGAGGGGTTTCCATTGCCATCAATCCAAGTTACAGGCGTGGCATCCCTTCCCAGAAGACTGACACCACGCGATCGCGCTGGCACAAAAGATTCACAAAAATTTACATTTAAGGGGGTTGATCAAGAAGGGGATGGGTGATATTATCAGAATAAGGTATTAACAAGCTTACTTAATAATCGGATAGTGGCAAAAATAAAAAAAACGCAACCATCCCATTATAATAGAAGATTATCCCAAGATAACCGGAACTTGTCAAGGGGGGAGTCGAGAAATTTTGTGACATTTTTGTATAATTTTTTGTCGAAAAAAGAGAGAGAGAATGAGGTGGAGGAACTCGAGGGTAATGGATAATTGGTAATGGCTCATGTTTTTTCTCCTATAACCAAGTAAGAATAAGCTAAAATCGCTCTCAATCTCCACCTCTGTGTCCTTTGTGTCCTTTGTGGTTCATTTCTTCCCAAAAAAATCTACCTTTATTCCTAATCTGTGTTAGCCCCGCCAAGGCGAGGTTTCCATAATTATTAAGACTATGACAGTGCAATTAATTGTATTACTGGGGGCATTAATAGTAGCCTATTTAGTGTTTAACTGGGCAATAAAAGTGGTCAAGGTGAGTATAGGAACCGGCATCGCGATCACGGCGATTATCTTAATATTGCAATTATCCTTTGGCATTGGGCCTGAGCAACTGTGGCAACAAATGATCAATTTACCACAAACCCTTTTGCACCTAATCAAAGCCAAATAAGTATCAATTGAATGCAAATCGAAAATGAAAAAATAGAAAAGAGAAAAGACGATCCCGAAAAGTGATCGCCAGTGTGAAGAAACCATCAAGAAGAGAAAATTAAAGCCGCGTTAGGAACCCCCATTAACTTCTTGTCCATAAGCTTGCCAAGCCAAGTCAACCAAACCATTAAGAATAGCCACTGCAACGACAGCACTACCCTTACGGCCTTCGATGCGAATATTAGGAATCATCGAATCATGGAGACGAGACTTGGCGACATCAACACCAACAAAACCCGCGGGAGAGCCAACGACTAAAGCGGGTCGAATTTCCTCAGCTTCAATCAAATCGACAATAGCCGATAAAGCCGTTTGAGATTGGCCGATGACAAAAATAGCCTCTGGATAGCGTCGGGCCAAAGTTTCAATTCCCCACGCGGAACGAGTTTTGTCCCGTTGGGGGCGAGTGATAGCATCCATTGAACAATAAACCGGATTGGCGAAGGTGCTTTGAAGTTGGGGAGAAATACCCACCTGCACCATTGGCACATCAACCACAATCGTAGTACGAGCCGCTAACGCGGCTGCGCCCGCTTGTAAGGCATGATCTGAAAAACGAACTAACGATTTATATTCAAAATCCGCAGTAGCATAGATCACCCGCCGGACGATTTCATACTCGGCAGGTGATAAAACATGATCGCCTATTTCACGATCAATTATTCCCAAACTTTGGGCATCAGTAACGTGCCATTCCATGTGTTTGAATAGCGATCGCCTCGTAATTTCTAGGTATCAGCTTATCAGGTATTTGTAATTTGGGAGTAGGTAATGGGTAATGGGTAATAGGAATATGGGGGAGATGGGGAGATGGGGAGATGGGGAGAAAAACAAATAAGTCGATCACCTTGCCTTGGCGGTTTATCATTCCCAGCATGAAGCTGAAAAGAGGCAATTAGGTTCTAAAAGGGGTTTGTACCTTCTTCTGTTACCCATTACCCATTACCCATTACCTATTACCTATTACCCATTACCCAATTAAGTTTCCGAGGGAGATTGATTCAAGATGGGGGTGAGATAGGCCGCGAGGGCACCAATCAAAAATCCCGCGATATTGCGAACTAAAGGAACCCAGTCCGCGGTACGAGTTACAACGGGCCCGATACCAAAGGCAATAAATAAAATACCCCACAAGGGAGAGAAAATTAAGGCCCATTGCCAAGAGATGAGTTGACCAGGTTTGCGGGGATGGGCGGCAAAACCACAGATAATCCCTCCTAAGATAGAAGTAATGAGGGTCAAAATCCATTGTTCTTGGGGTAAACCGGGGACGACTCGACATCCTCCTTGACGTAAACAACCTTCTATAGCTTGGAGAGAGTCAATAATGGCACGGTCTTCTCCATTCTCTCTGACAAAGAACTGATTGCCATAACGAGTTTGTAACTCAACCCAAAAAGTGCGGGGTAAAAAGGGATATAATTCCAAGCCCACATTAAAATTGAGAAGATTGCCCCCACGTGGATCTGCTACTAATAAGACACTTTTCTCATCTAGTTTCCAATAATCTCTCACGGCTAAACCGGGTGTACGGTCATATTGACTTAATACGCGTAACTTCCAACCAGTGTCGGCTTCAAATTTTTCTAATTCCTTAACCAGGGCTTTTTCTTCTATATCTGTAAGTGCTTTGGCTAAGTCTATGACGGGAGTGGGGGGACTCGGCAGTAATTCTGGGTTGTTATACGCGTGGGCTACTGGCGCGATCGCCCATAGGGATACCGCGAGGAAAAATGCTGTGAGAAATACCAGAAATCGGCGTGGGTACAGGGTCATCTGAAGTCCTAATCTAATGCTTAAGGGTCTAAAGGGGTTATCTTAACCACAGGGTCAGAAAACACTCATAATTCTTTACATTACTTTACACTAAATTGGGAATTGGGGAATGGGGATTGGGGATTGGGGAATGGGGATTGGGGAGATGGGGAGATGGGGAGATGGGGAGATGGGGAGATGGGGAGATGGGGAGATGGGGAGATGGGCTTCCTTCTTCCTTCTTCATTCTTCATTCTTCTTTCTTCCTTCTTCACTTCTTCCTTCTTCCTTCTTCCTTCTTCCTTCTTCCTTCTTCCTTCTTCCTTCTTCCTTCTTCCTTCTTCCTTCTTCCTTCTTCCCTCTTCCTTCTTCCTTCTTCCCTCTTTTTTGTCAAATCAGTTAAGCTAAAGGGAAACTATTTGCAATTTTCTGATACTGTGCCCACTCGGATTCCTTTCGCATCTCTTTTACTAACGATCTGTTTGTGGGGAATAGTCCCCAAACCCGCGATCGCGCAAGTTTTTGTGCCTCGTACTTTACAATTGGACTCTACCCAATTAGAGCAAACAGGCTTGACTCTGGCAGATGAAGCCATTCAGTTAATACGATTTCAACAATATGAACTGGCTATCCCAAGGGCAGAATTGGCAACCCAATTAGCCCCTAAGAATCCCCAAACTTGGTTAATCTTAGGTAGTTTATATCTCCAAGCCAAAAATTTTGATAAAAGTATTACCGCGCTTCAACAAGCTCAATCCCTGGCTCCTAATAATGCTTCTATTCTTTTTCTCTTGGGAGAAGTAAATTTTCGCAAGGGTAAATATGACAAAGCGGTAGAACAACTACAAGCGGGGTTGAAAATTAAACCGGATACCGCGGGGGCTTTGTTTGATTTAGGGAATGCTTTTTTCAAATTGCGTCAATATGAGAACGCGATCGCGCAATATCAAAAAGCAGTCAGCCAGGAGAAAAATCTCTGGCCAGCTATTAATAATATTGGCTTAGTCAAATATGAAATGGGAGACGTAGATGGGGCTATCCGTCAATGGCAAAGCGCGATCGCGCTTGACAAGAAAGCCGCGGAACCGATGTTAGCTCTCGCGGCAGCGCTTTATGGGAAAGGGGATACAGAAAAAGGTTTTGCGACAGCAGAGGCAGCTTTGAAAATAGATCGCCGCTATGGGAAAGTTGAGTTTCTCAAGGATAACCTCTGGGGCGATCGCTTAATTAACGCGACTCAACGTTTGATCAACACTCCGCGCATTAAGGAACTTTTGGCAAAACTCCAAGATACACCCACACCGGATCAGTGATTGGGAATTGGGGATTGGGGATTGGGGAGATGGGGAGATGGGGAGATGGGGAGATGAGGAGATGGGGAGATGGGGAGATGGGGAAGTTTTCTTCTTCCTTTGTGTCTAGAGGCCAAAGTGGTTCATTATTTCTTCCTTCTTCCTTCTTCCTTCTTCCCTCTTCCTTCTTCCTTCTTCCTTCTTCCTTCTTCCTTCTTCCTTCTTCCTTCTTTCTTCTTCCTTCTTGGTTTATTCTGGAGGGAGCAAAGCTTTGATTTGTGCAATAAATTCTTGATGATCGACAACAGGCTTAGATATATAAGAATCAGCACCACTGAGCTTGAGGAATTTCTCGCGATCGCCCATCATCGCGTGAGCGGTGACCAAAATAATAGGTAACTGGGCAGTTTGGGGATTGGCTTTCAATAATTGGGTAATGGCAATGCCATCCATAGGCTGGCCCTGGTAAATACTATTAGAGAGGGAAACATCCATCAAAATCAAATCCACGCCGCCCGTCTGAGCGATCTGAATCACTTCCTCCACATCTTCGGTGTGTTTTACCTCTAATCCTCCTCGCTTTTGGAGAATCTTGGTAAAAACACGCACATTTACAACGTCATCCTCTACAATCAAAACCGTTTTCATATCCTGCTCTCTTCGTGCTTCATCTGTTTAACCACTTAGTTCCAGAGCTAGGGACTGGCATGGCATCCCCAGGTAGGTCTTTAACTCTTGCCACTAACGTAGGTATTGTTACCTGAGTCGGGTCAACAGAGGCTCATTACCGCGCCCCGCTGTAGCCGTGATGGTCAGGGGGGGTTGTTGACTTTTTTGCAGCAATTGTTCTGAAAGTGTAATCATGGACTGGGGCTGAGTATTCCTAACTGAAACAAGGAGACCCACAGTGACTTGTAATGCTTTTCGAGGTTCTCATTTCCGAATTCTTGCCGATATCTTTTTTAGACTTCATAATAGGTTTTCACTAAAACAGTATCATAAATTTTGACACAACCTTGATTTTTTAGAGACTCACCGCGGGGGTCAAAATATTCTGTCTTCCTCTCTCTTTCTGCTGAGGTTGCCCCTACAATGATGATTTCACCTAAAAATCAAAAAACTTTTTTTACGGTGATTCTGTCTTCTGAGGGAGTCCGCGTCTAAAATTAAAAATCTGATATCTCAACTCGATAGACTCATGGCTACACAATTAAACCTTTTTTCCGGGCAAGTAATCCCAACGGCGCTGCATACCGAGATGCAACAGTCCTATCTTGAATATGCCATGAGCGTGATTGTCGGGCGAGCACTTCCCGATGTCCGCGATGGCCTCAAACCTGTACATCGACGTATTTTATACGCGATGCACGAATTGGGGTTAACTCCTGATCGCCCCTATCGTAAATGTGCGAGGGTGGTAGGTGATGTTTTAGGCAAATACCATCCCCACGGGGATCAATCGGTGTATGACGCGTTAGTGCGGATGGTGCAAGATTTTTCCAGTCGTTATCCCTTATTGGCGGGACATGGGAATTTTGGCTCTGTGGATAATGATCCCGCGGCCGCGATGCGTTATACAGAAACCCGATTAGCGTCTGTGAGCCATGAGGCTATGTTAGCGCAAATTGGGGAAGATACGGTTAATTTTATTGGTAATTTTGATAATTCGCAACAGGAACCGACGGTACTTCCTGCCCAATTACCGTTTTTAATTCTGAATGGATGTTCAGGTATCGCGGTGGGAATGGCGACGAATATTCCCCCTCATAATTTAGGGGAGGTGGTGGATGGTTTAATCGCGTTAATCGATCATCCTGAGTTATCGGATCAAGAGTTATTTGAATTAATTCCTGGGCCTGATTTTCCCACGGGGGGGGAATTTGTGAATCATGAGGGAATTATTGATGCTTATACTAAGGGAAAGGGGAGTATTCAAGTTCGCGGTATTGCCCATATTGAAGAAATTACTACAGGAAATCGTCGTAAACAAACCCGCACCGCGATCGTCGTCACAGAGTTACCTTTTCAAGTAAATAAGGCTGGTTGGATTGAGAAAACCGCGGAGTTAGTGAACGCGGGGAAATTGGAGGGGATTTCTGATTTACGGGATGAGAGCGATCGCACGGGGATTCGTGTTGTCATTGAGCTAAAAAGGGATATTTCACCTCAAGTCGTGTTAAATAATCTGTATCAACATACGGAATTACAAAACAATTTTGGTGCAATTTTATTAGCTTTAGTCAATGGTTTACCTCGTCAATTAACCCTAAGACAATTATTACAGGAATTTCTGACATTTCGGGAATTAACGCTGACTCGTTTCTATAACCATGATTTACAAGTTAGCCAACGTCGTTGTCATATTGTGCAGGGGTTATTAATTGCTTTAGGTGATTTAGATGCGACGATTGAGATTTTAAGAAATGCTCCTGATGGGAGTGTTGCTAAACAAATTATGCAAAATCGTCTGGGCTTAAGTGAAACCCAAACGGATGCCATTTTAGCGATGCCTTTGCGTCGTTTAACGGGTTTAGAGCGTCAAAATTTGGAGACTGAGTTTAATGAGTTAACGAAGAAAATTGAGGATTTACAGGGATTATTAGGTGATCGGCGGGAATTGTTAAAAGCTTTAAAGAAGGAATTACGATCACTTAAACGGAAATATGGTGATCCTCGTCGCACTAGATTAGTAGTGAAGGAAACAGCCCAAAAAACTGGAGAAAAAGGGGAAGTTTCCACGGAAACGAAGGAAAAAGGAAGAGAGAAAAAGACGAATCAATCTCTGGTGACGACTCCCTTATCTCCTGTGTCTTCTCCTCCTGAAGATGTTACAATTGAATTTACAGCTAAACAATATGTGCGACGGACATCCGTGACGGAATCTAGTCGAGGACGATCGCGTGATAAAGGGGGACAAACGGAGAAGACTAATGATGATTTTTCGGTTAATGTTTTTGCCACGAAAACGGATAAGAGTTTAGTAGTTTTGACTCGTTTTGGTAAAGCGTATCCGTTAAAGGTTGCGGATATTCCCACTAATGGAAGTCGCGATCGAGGTTCTCCTCTAATTACCTTATTATCTCCTTCTGCGAGTAAAGATGGGGGAGGCAAAGTCTTACCCGAAATTGGGATTACCCAGTTTATTTGGCCTGACGCGATCGAAGACTTGGATTTAGTGATGTTAAGTCATGAAGGTAAAATCAAACGTCTTCCTTTGGCAGAATTAACGGAATTAACCAATCGTGGTGTCACTGTAATCAAGTTAAAGGAGAATGATGAATTACGTTATGCTAGTTTAACTCAAAGAGTAGAACAGGTTGTACTGGCAACTTCGGGCGGTCGTGTGTTAAGATTTAAAATTAATGATGAACAATTACCGCCGATGGGTAAGGTAGCCCAAGGTTCCCAAGCGACTCGATTACGCAAACAAGAAGAATTAGTGGGGTGCGCGATCGTGAGGCCTGAAGATGGTGTATTATTAGTTTCTCAATTGGGATGGGCGAAACGAATGTCCGTTGATTCTGTCAGATTAAGTAATCGAGGTGATATTGGAACTCAAGGGTTTCATTTTGGCAATTCTCAGGATAGTTTAGTTGGTTTATTTACGGCTGTTGCTGGGAAAGATGTTAAACTTATAACGAATGTTGGTCGAGTTTTGCGTGTGAATATGGATGAGATTTCTTTACGGGGTAAAGATGCCACTGGCTCTCAAATTGTTAATCTTAATCCTTCGGAAAAAATCATTAAGGTTTTTCATGGGTAATGGGTAATAGGTAATGGGTAATAGGGGAATAGGTAATAGGGAATAGGGAATATCTACTTTATTCTGGAATGGTTAGGTTTCCTTTACCTCTGAGACATTCTCGATTTTTCATTACCGATTCTCTCCTTTCTTAGCCCTTTTTTATAAATAACCAATTCCTATTACCCATTACTCATTACCCATTACTCATTACCTATTACCTATTACCTATTACCTATTACCTATTACCTATTACCTATTACCTATTACCTATTACCTATTACCTATTACCTATTACCTATTACCTATTACCCATTACCCATTACCTATTCCCATGTCTCAGGTTATTCTTGAAAATGTTTATAAGAGTTTTGCCCCCCGTAAAGGCGACGCGTCAAACAATAATAAAGACGCAGAAAGTCCCTCTGATTATAAGATTTTACGCCGTATTAACTTGACGGTGAAGGATGGGGAATTTATGGTATTAGTGGGACCTTCCGGTTGTGGAAAAAGTACGCTTTTGCGTTTAATTGCTGGTTTGGAAACTGTTACCGCGGGTAATATTTGGGTGGGCGATCGCGTCGTCAATGATTTAGCACCAAAACAAAGAGATATCGCGATGGTATTTCAAAGTTACGCGCTCTATCCTCATCTCAATGTCTATGATAATTTAGGATTTGGTTTAAGAAGGGCAAAAAGGGAAGAAGGAGAAAAAAATAAGCCTTCAGGAAAAGAAGGTAATTTGCCGGAATGGTGGGAAGATTTATTAGTAGGAATAACGCGTAAGTTCCCCCATAAATTAAGATATTTATCGGATAAAGAAAAACTGGTAGATGAAAGAGTTAGACAGGTAGCTAAATTATTACAAATTGAGTCGCTTTTATTTCGTTTACCAAAACAATTGTCAGGGGGACAAAAACAAAGAGTCGCCTTAGGAAGAGCTATTTCTCGTAATCCACAAGTGTTTTTAATGGATGAACCTTTATCGAATTTAGATGCCAAATTACGCCAGGAAACACGGGCTCAAATTGTCGAATTACAACGAGAATTAGGTATTACTACGATTTATGTAACTCACGATCAAGTAGAAGCAATGACAATGGGCGATCGCATCGCGATAATGAATCAAGGGCAAATTCAACAAGTCGCGAAACCCTTAGAACTTTATCACTATCCGGCTAACCGTTTTGTCGCGGAGTTTATTGGCTCACCACCGATGAATTTTATCCCTGTACAATTAACATCATATTTATCAATTATTCATCCGCAATTTCGGATTACATTACCTGATATTTGGGCAGAATCTCTCAGCTATTATGAGGATAAATCTCTCATTTTAGGGATTCGTCCTGAAGATTTAATTATGAGTCCCCCCGCAACCAAAAATTTACCTGTACAAGTAGAAATGATTGAAGCTTTAGGGCATGAAACTTTATTATCTGTGAGTTTAGTTGATAATTATAGTCAAAAAATTCAAGTGCGAATTTCTCCAGATCGGACTGTAAGAATTGGGGAAAAAATCTGGCTCGCGATCGCGCTTGATAAAGTACATTTTTTTGAGCCGGATACGGGGTTAGCAATTTTTCCCAATTGCATATAAATAAGAAGGGTTAGAATAAGTGAGAAAACCTACTGAAAATCAAGCCTTATTTTGGCATTTTTTCCAAAAATATGTTACATTTATTTACAAACAAGGAAAAACTGCCAACAAAGGAGTTAGAAAAATGCCACAGAAAGATCGGAATGCTTGGAAATGGGGTTTTACCGTGGAAGCGGAAAACTGGAATGGCCGTATCGCGATGTTAGGTTTTCTCGCCGCGTTATTAATTGAATTAATTTCGGGTGAAGGGTTGCTTCATCTAGCAAATTCTCTCCTATCCATTCTCTAAATAGGGATCACATTGAGCCTATTAATACGATTGAGAAACAGGGTTTATTGCTAGTTATTAAGCTAATACCACTTGGAAAAAAGTGTGCAACAAAATGAACCACAAAGGCACAGAGAACACAAAGAGGGGAATTAAGAGAAGAGACAACGGTGTAGGGGAGAGTCGCTCTCTTTTTTTTTTCTCCTCTGTGTCGTGCCTTTGTGGTTATACTCAAAAAAAGTCATATTCTAGCCAGTTTTTTATCCGTTGCTAGTTAAGCTGAGAAACCCGTTTTCTGAGTAGTTTTGTTGAGGGTGTCAACTTACATTAGGAGAATTAAAAAGACGACTTTGAATTTCTTGACGAATCATATCTTTTTGCTGGGTACTTTGCAAAATAATCCCCACTTGATTATTAAAAATTTCCATATAACGCCGATCACGTTCATTAAAACCAGTCTTTAAATAATCAGGAACCACGCGTCGTCCTTTGGGATTATATTGAGGAAAATTACCAGATTTTCGTTTATTTAATAATTGTGTCACCCCCAATAATTTACCATCGGAACTTAAAACAGGCATACATAATAAACTACAAGTGCGATAACCGGTTTTTTGATCAGTTTTTTTAGCATTTCCCGCGTTAGGATGTTTATATAAATCAAAGGGAATCATCATAGTCTCGCCAGTTTCGGCGACTTTTCCGGCAAATCCGACACCCATCGGACAACGAGATTCTCCTAATCCTTGAATTTCTGTCCATAAGTCTCCATTTTGATAATCATAGAGCCATAAAGTGCTGCGATCGCTATTTGTTAAACTCTTGGCAGCTTCCATAACTTTTTGCAGCATTTCATTAGGTTTTAAGTTACTTTCACTAACGGAACTAATGGCAGACCAAAGTTCATTTATTTCTCGTTTTCCTTGCATTGTTCTCATTTCTCGATGGAAAGATTGACATCCTTCAATAATGGGTAAAATTAAGTCTTTTCGTTTTTTTAATAAGTCTTCATCTAATTGACTAAAGCCTTTTGATGCAGATCGTGTTGAGACACTCGGACTGATTAATTTATTAATTAATTCAACGAGAGCTACAATATTACCCTGGGGATTGACAATGGGAAATACTAATAAATGATGACAATAAGATAAATTATTTTGATTTAAGCACAGGGAAAAATTTCTGAGATTATTAATCATGACACTTGATTTAGTTGCCATAATTTTCGCAACTACTTCCTGATTAAGAGAAACCCAAACTTCTTTAATTTGAGTGATTTTAGATTCGGAAACTAATGACCAAAATCTATTTTGTTCGGCACTGAATATAAAAATAGTAACTCGTTCTATATTAAGCAATTTTTCCAGGGAAACCGATAAAAAATGGAGCAGATTGTAAAGAGAATCATAGAGAAACTCATCTTCTTGTTGATCGCCTATACTACTCAACATCGCGAGAGTATTATAGACAATTTCTTTGGGTTTTACTTCGGCTAATTTAATCAAAGATTCGTGGGTTTGGACATATTGCAGAATCACTCCCACTCGTTCATTAAATACTTGCATGGATTGGCGATCGTCATCATCAAAACTGGCTTTAAATTTTTCGGGTACTTGGGGCCAATCTTGGGGGTTATAGGGAGGAAAATTACCTGATTTACACTTATTTAATAATTGTGTTACTCCTAATAAATCTCCATCGGGACTTAAAATAGGCATACAGAGTAAACTACAGGTGCGATAACCGGTTTTTTGATCGGTAATTTTGGCGTGTTTTGAATTAGGATGATCGTATAAATCAAAGGGTATAATCATCGGTTCTAGTGTGTGAGCAACGGTGCCCGCAAATCCTACCCCCATCTCACATTTTAATTCTCCTTTACCCGGAATTTCCGTCCATAAATTGCCCTTTTCTTGGTCTAATAACCAAAGGGTACTTCTGTCGGCATTCATTAATTTTTTGGCGGAGTTCATCACTTTTTGTAATATTTCTTTGGTATCTAAATTTGCTTGATCCAGCGATCGCGTGGCTTCTGTTAATGCTGCGGTAGCCCGTAATTTGCGCGTCGCTTTATAACAAGATTGACAACTTTCGATAATGCGACAAAGGGGATCAAAAAATTTCTCTAATCTTTTTACATCTTGTTCTGTAAAACCATTAATATCAATTGTTTTACAGATTTTCATTAATTCATAAGTATTTTGTTTTAATTTATTTAAAAACTGTAAAACCGCGATCAATTCTCCTGATTCATCTAAGAGGGGAACGGCTAAAATATTGTAAGTGCGATAATTAAATTTGCGATCGGATTCTTTGACAAAATAGGAACGGGGATCTTCATAGACATTACCCGGAATATTAATCACTTGTTTTGCTTGAGCAACTTGTCCGGCAATGCCTTCGCCTAAACGTAATTGAATATCGAGAAATTCATTGCCTTCATTTTCGGCAACTAAAGACCATAATTCATTTTTTTCATCATTTAAAATAAAGATTGTTGCGCGATCGGCACTTAATAAATTACCGATATGTAAAGTCACATTTCGTAACACTTCATAGAGATTTTGCTCGGAAAATTCGCCCTCGTGAACTTGGGTTAATTGGGCTACTAATAAATTGCGTTCTAAATCGGCTAATGTATTGAGAAACTCGGCTTCATCTGTTTCGGAAATTACCGGAGTTATGGCTAATAACATGAAGGTTTTTTCGACCCATTCTTGGTTAAAAACAGTTTGATAAATGGGATTACTAACTTCTAATTTTCCCTGTTTTTTCACGACTAATCCTGATAGTCTTAGTTGCATTTGTTCGCGGGTTTCATCGACACTGACTCCCCCTTGAGAAGAGAGAGTAAGGGCAGGATTTAAAATTTGTTGATAGAGAGTTAATAATTTTCGGCTTAATTCTTTATCACGATAAATACGATCGCGGATCGTGCGTAAATGTTGGGGTTCGTCTTGAGATTCCCAATTGTCGATAATACGCGATCGGACAATTTTTTCTACCCATTGTACCTCATTACCTAAAATGGGCGAGTCTTCAGCATCAATGACAAACTTACATAACTTCTGAGTTAAAAAGGGTTGTCCCGCCGTCCAATCTAACACAGCTTGTAGTAATAAAAGCGGTTGAGAAGATTTCACTTTTAACCCTTCTGCTAAGGGTTTAGCCTCCTCTAATTCAAAGCCCTTTAATTCGATCGCGTGACCAAAATTAAACGGGGGACTATAATTACTTTCTTTAATTAAATCATAAGGGGACGCGACACCAAAAATGGCAAAGGTTAAACGATTATAATTAGGATACTCGGCGCGATTATCGTGACAAGCACGAATTAAAGCAAAAAAATCATTGACTAAAAAAGGCAAACGTAAAACACTATCAATTTCATCAATAAAAACCACTAATTTTTGCGGAAATAAAGATTCATTAGTTAACAAAACTTCGCGAATAAAATTAACTAATCCCTGCATAGGAGTGGTGTCATATTCTTGCCACCAACTCTTAAAATTAATAGAATTTAATAAATTAAAATTTTTAGCCAACTGACGAGTAATACTCTTATAAAATTGATTTCTCGTCATATCTAGTTCAATAATTTCTGTTAAATCAATCGTGACACAAACACGATCATCGGCTTGCAAACGTCGCATGGTTTGCACTCGTAAACTAGATTTACCCATTTGTCGAGAATTAAGTACATAACAAAAATCTCCCTGTTTTAAATGTTCATATAATTCTCGATCAGCTTTTCTGTAAACATAAGTTGGTGCATTGGGGGGGAGACTTCCACCCACTTTATATTCATAAGGAATTGTTGCCATAATCTTCTCGGATAACTTGATAAACAAGAGTAGGCTCTGTAAAACCTTTTAATGTACGCGATTCTTGATACACCTTCAGGGATAAATGAGATTTTACCAGATTATAAACCGTAGCAGAAATACAAATTCCTCCGGGTTGAGCTTCTGCTTGAATGCGAGCCGCCATATTCACGCCATCGCCATATAAATCATTATCTTTGAAAAATACTTCCGCCCAATGAATCCCAATTCGATGTTCTAAAATGAGGGATTCTGGTAATTTTAAGGCGAGATTTGCCAAGGTATATTGAATTTCCTGAGCACATTCAACAGCTTTCACAGCGGAAACAAAATACATTAATAATCCATCTCCCATTGATTTTAATACTTGCCCTTCAAATTGTTGACATAATTGGGTCATTATATTCAAATCTCGAAAGATCAAGGATAAGGTTTGTTCTTGGTTATTATGTTGTTTATACGCGGAGTCTTTGACATCGGTAAACACGATGGAGGCTAAAATTTTTTCTCCTAAGGAATCGGGGCTATTTTCCGGTGTATAAATTGTAATTTTATGCGGTGTAAATTTTGTTTTGAAACCGGCATTAAAATAGTTTAAAGGAAATAAATGCTTTCGGAAATATTGACGATATAAATCATTACGAGTTGTGACATAATTTCCTTGTAGATATACTAAACCCATACTATTTAATTTAAACTTCACTAAAGATTCTAGCTCCACTGGTTGATCCGTTTCGACAACTTTCTTTAACCCGTCTAATAATTGAGGATTTTGTGTTAAATTCCAGAGATGAAGTCGTAGATGATCGGCATAAATTCCAGTATCGGTTGCCGCGTCTATTAATAACTCATCTAAAGTCATTTCTTGACGGGCAATTTTATATAAAGAGAGTCGGACTAAATGGGGATGTCCTCCCACTAATTGCATCAGTTGATTAATTTCTTTGGGGTTTAAATTTAATTGATGTAATCGTGCTAATTTTTGCACTTGAGTCAAATCAAATTCCGGTAATTCTACCCCTAAACCGACATTAAAGGGAGATTGATCATTACTAAAGGGAATATAAACCTCAGTACCATGTACAATAATGAGACGAAAATTTCGCCAAATACTATTTTGTTTCGCTTTTTCATGCCATGCGCGTAATAATCCAAAAAAGTCATCAGCAATTTGACGATGGGAAAAAATCAAGTCAACTTTATCTAATCCTAACGCGAGGGGTTTATCAAGATGAGGTAATAAATATTCTTCAAAATAATTAGTACAATTAACTTTACTGGCTAAATCACTATCCCAATAATGCTCAAGTTGGGTAGGTAATTGTAATGATTTCGCGATCGCGGCACAGAAAAATTTGCGTAAAAATTGATCTAACGCGGTAAAAACCTCATTATCGGCTAACTCAAAATTTAAAGAAACCGTTGCACATCCCTGTTGTTGTGCTTGTTGTAATAAACGGGCCATGAGAGAAGTTTTGCCCATTTGTTTAGGTGCTTTAATACGGATTAAACTTCCGGGTTTACTAATTTCTTCATAGGCGGGAGACTCCGCGGAGTGACGGGTAATATAAAACTGAGAATTTAAGGGAATTTGTCCCCCAGGTAATTCTAAAGGTAAAAGGAAAGAAGAATGAGACGCGTGTTTTTCACCTCTCCTGATTTCCAGAGAATGATTGAGAATAATTCCGCCAGTTTTGCTAAATTCATCTAAAACAAAATGGAGAGTTTTAATAGTCACCTTGCGGCCAGTAATATCAGATAAACTTTTCCAAAGTTTAGGCGCTATTTCCGATTTAATGGTATTGGGACTATAACCAGGGACTTGAATATCCTTAAGACGACGGCCTTCCAACGCTTGTCGCAGGATCGTCTTTTGGACATCGGCCAAAGATTTTCCTGTTTTTTGCGTCATCCATTCATTGGCTAGTTCTACCAGTTGAATCACTTTACCCTGAGTCATAGGACACCCCGTACTCTTTCTGATTCTAATTTACCATAAATTTTCTGAATTTTCTGAATTTTCTGAATTTTCTGAATTTTCTGAATTTTTTTACAAAAGTTATAATTAATTCCTGACTTTAACTCCTGAATATTCTGAATAAAAAAGTGATTTCTCCTCCTTACACTAAAGATAGGTCACGAAAAGGATATCGGTAATAGGTAATAGGTAATAGGTAATAGGTAATAGTTAAGTTTCCTTCTTCCCTCTTCCTTCTTCCTTCTTCCTTCTTCCCTCTTCCTTCTTCCTTCTTCCTTCATTTTTATCATCAGGAGTTTGCCATGAACGCGGGAGCAGTAGGTGTATTAGCCAAGAAAAAACTTAACTTTGCAGAAGTGCTCATGCACCTAAGGAAAGATAATTTTCGCAAAGAATTATTTGAAGTAGAGAAGCAACTAAGAATCACTTATAAAACCTTATCAATGTTAAGTCTTGCCCATGAAGACTTTGAGGCTTTCCTTAGTGATATGTTGAATGCAATTAATTGGAAAATTTGCGAATTAATTGGAGCCGATAGAGCGACTATTTTTTTACTAGATGAAGAGCACAATCAACTTTGGTCTCTCATAGCAAAAGATGAGGGAAAAGGTTCTATCGAAATTCGGATGCCCGCGGATCAAGGCATCGCGGGAGAAGTCGCTCAAAGCAAGCAAATCATTAATATTTCCTATGATTTTTATGACGATCCTCGTTCCCGCGCGGCGAAAGAATTTGATCGAAAAAATGCTTATCGTACTTATACCATCTTAACCTTACCTCTCTTAAATGAACAGGGAGATTTAGTAGCAGTTGTGCAACTTTTAAATAAATTAAAAAAAACTTACTTTCCTGGTGTTTCCTTGGCAGAAAAAATTGATTTTAATGGTTTTAGTGAGGAGGATGAACAACTATTTGCGGATTTTTCTACTTTGATTCGTTTAATTTTGGAAAGTTCCCAATCTTTCTATATTGCTACCCAAAAACAACGGGCTGCTGAAGCACTTTTAGAGGCTACTCGTTCCCTGGCATCGAGTAGTTTAAACCGAGAAGAGACTCTTAATAGAGTAATGAATGAAGCGAAAAAATTAATGAATGCAGATCGCAGTACCCTATGGCTTTTAGAAGGTGATGAATTATGGGCAAAAATTCTACAATCCGATGGCAATTATAAAGAAATTCGTGCCAAAGTTGCTCAGGGATATGTAGGCAAGGTAGCCGCATCTGGTAAACCTTTAAATATTCCGTTTGATCTTTATAAAGATCCAGAGTCTATTTTTTCCCAAGAATTAGATCAATCAAATGGCTATCGCACTTGTAGTTTGTTATGTTTGCCTATTTTTAATGGCGATCGCGACTTAATTGGTGTGACGCAACTGGTAAATAAACGGAAATCGGGGGAATTTTCCGAATATAATCCGATCAATTGGCCTGACGCGCCGGAATGTTGGAAAGCGAGTTTTAATCGCAGTGATTTAGAATTTATGGAAGCGTTTAATATTCAAGCGGGTGTCGCGTTACAAAATGCGAAACTTTTTGATCAAGTTAAACAACAATACGCGCAAATTCAACAACAGGAACAAGTCCAACGGGATATTCTCCGTAGTTTAACAAATGGTGTAATTTCTACGAACAAAAAAGGAGAAATTATTGCGGCGAATCCCAGTGCTAAAAAGATGTTAGGAAAATCTGAAAATGACTTATTAGAAGGAGCATATATTCAGGACTTAATGCAATTAAAAGAGGGAAATTTTACTCAATGGTTTAGAGACTCCTTAGTCGGAAAAGATGCGAAATTTCGCCAACAATATTATCCCGATCAAACCTTAGTTGGTGAGGGTTCAGAAACCCGTAGTTTTCACTTGTCTATTAATTCGATTTCCGATGCTTTGGACTCCTCTAAAGTCCGTGGAGTATTAGTAGTAATGGATGATATTAGTGATGAAAAACGGTTAAAAAATACCATGTATCGTTATATGACACAGGAATTAGCGGAAAAACTTCTGCAAAGTGGGAATGCCAAATTAGGGGGCGATCGCAAGGAAGTCTCGATTTTATTTTCCGATATTCGAGGATATACCAACTTAGTTGAAAAAATGGAACCGGAAGATGTTGTCAGTATGTTAAATGAATATTTTGCACCGATGGGAGATGCAATTTTTCGCCATCAAGGGATGGTAGATAAATACATGGGTGATGCGATTATGGCTGTATTTGGCTCTCCTATTCCCTTAGAGGATCATGGATGGAAATCAGTACAAACAGCCTTAGAAATGCGATTCGCGTTAATCGAATTTAATGCCCATCGTTTAGCCGTTAATGCACGTCCGATTCGTATTGGAATGGGGATTCATTCTGGGGAGGCAATTAGTGGTAATGTTGGCCATTCTCGTCGGATGGAATTTACGGTTATTGGTGATGATGTTAATTTAGCTTCTCGTTTAGAAGGGACAACAAAAATGTATGGTTGTGATATTGTTTTAAGCGAAAGTACCTATCAACATTGTCACGATCGCGTTTGGGTGAGAGAATTAGATATTGTGCGAGTGAAAGGCAAAAAACAACCCGTAAAAATTTATGAATTAGTCGGGTTACGTTCTGATATTATTGCTGACAGTAAGTTAAATTCCATTGAATTGTATGAAGTTGGCCGACAATATTATCTCAATCGTGATTTTAAACACGCGATCGCGAAATTTGAAGAAGTATTAGCAATACATCCTGAAGATTTAGCGTCAAAATTACAATTAAGTCGTTGTCAACATTCCCTAGAAAAAACCTTATCTGATGACTGGGATGGGATAGAAACACTCACAGAAAAATAAGGGGAATGGGTAATGGGGAATGGGTAATAGGTAATGGGTAAGTTTCTTAGGGAGTATCCCATTTTTATCTTCCTTCCCGCCAAGCTTCCCCACCCGGTAACTGAGTTAAAAACTCATTAATCACCCCTGCTAAATCTTTTTTGGGGTGCAGATACGTCAGAGCTAATAAACTCTGCGCGATCGCGATCGTCTGACTTCTATCTACCATATCATAAACTTGAAAAGGTGTATAAACACCATTAAAAACTTCCACACTAGCATCACTAATCGCCAAATCAATTGTATCCTCTAACATTGTCATCCATTCATCTTGATTGATATAAAAAGATGTTTTATTATCTTTCAGATTAAGTCGTTTAATCTCAACCAGTGAACCCCGAATCGAAGCCGCCCAAGAATTAGTTAACCGTTGTTCTAATTGGTTTTTAATTAAAGGAATCAAAAGTCTGACTAAAAAAGATTCTATTTTCCGCAGAATATCCTGTTTACTCATTCCTTCTAACTCATCAACAATTACCAAAGCATCATCATAACGTCCCTCGATGATACAATTTTTTAAATCACTAAGTTCCTGAGTCATAAACACTTTACCATCAACACATCAGTTTAGGCAATACTAATATAGCAATTTTTCCGACATAGGGTAGTATCGATCGCGCCTTTGTTATCTTCCTTCGCGCCAATCTTGTCCACCCGGTAACTGAGTTAAAAACTCATCAATCACACCCGGTAAATCCTTTTTAGAATAATTATATGTCAAAGTTAATAAACTCTGAGCAACAGGAATAATTTGAGTAATATCAACCATCTCAGTCACTTGAAATGAAGTGTAAGCACCATTAAATACTTCTAAACTCGCATCACGAATAGCAATCTCAAAGACTTCTTCAAGCATAAATAACCACTCATTTTCATTCACATAAAATGAAGTTTTATTATCTTTCAGATTCAATTTTTTAATCTCAACCAGTGAACCCCGAATCGAAGCCGCCCAAGAATTAGTTAACCGTTGTTCTAATTGGTTTTTAATTAAATGAATCAAAAGTCTGACTAAAAAAGATTCTATTTTCCGCAGAATATCCTGTTTACTCATGCCTTCTAACTCATCAACAATTACCAAAGCATCATCATAACGTCCTTCTCGGAGACAATTTTTTAAATCACTAAGTTCCTGAGTCATAAACACTTTACCATCACATCAGTTTAGGCAATACTAATAAAAAAGCAATGCGACAGAAAAAATCCTGTCTCTATTATATCCTCTCATCGTTGCTGCTATTGTAATTGGTAGGGGCTCTTTCACCAGTATTGTCTCTATTGCAAAATACCTTAAATGTAGGGACACGGCACTGCCGTGTCCCTACTAGAGACTTAAGGTGTCTGCCAAATTCGTTGATGATAATCTCCGACATTCGCGTAAGGATCAACGGCATTATGATCATGTCCATGATGGTGATGATGGCCATGATCATGACTATGCTCGTGATGATCATGTCCATGATGATCATGTCCATGATCATGTCCATGATGATGAGAATGATCGTGAGAATTACCGCCATTTTTCAGCGCGGCTAAACGAAATTTACACATCTCACAATTCATTTGTACTTGCCCTAATTGGGTTTCAATTTCCCGTTCCCGCAAAAGTTCCATTAATTGTGGTTGTATTCCCATTTCCGGTAAACAAACCATCTCAATTTCCGGGTATAATTCCTGTTGGAGCGAGGTAATATTAAATATTTTCTTCACCAACGCACCCGTAAACATAAAATAGGGCAAAACGATAATACGTTTGGGTTGATAAAGTCTGGCTCGTCGGAAACCTTCTTCTAAACGGGGATGAGTAATACCAATAAAACAGGTTTCCACGGTTAAATAACCGCTTCCTTCCCATAACATTCTCGCCATTTTATAAACATCCCCATTGGCATCGGGATCGCTAGATCCTCGCCCCACAAATAATAATACCGTTTCTTCACGGCTAATTTCTGGTTTGTCTAATTCCAAAAGACGCGATCGCCATAAATCTAAAATCCCAGGAGTAATCCCAAAATGACGGCCATAATGAAACTTTAATTGAGGAGATCGTTGACGTGCCCGATCTAATTCATTGGTAATATCAAACTTATTATGACGGGCGGCAAATAACAAAATAGGTAACACAGAAAACTCTGTATAACCCGACGCGATCGCGTGTTCGATGCCCTCTTGAATCGTCGGTTCAGTCAACTCCAAAAAACAAGGAATTACCGGGCGAGAAGTATCTAAACGTTGATAAATTTCCGCAAATTCCAAGAAACAATCACGCCCATCATCATCCCGCGTACCATGACCTACCATCAATAACGGACGAGTGATAGGTAAAGGTGAAAGCTGGAGAGAATTTAGTGCAGAAATCACCGATGTTTGACTAATACTTTCTGCGGTTTGTGTCATTAATTCCATTAAATGTCCTTTCCCGTGCGAGGCGGGAGATAAGGTGAATCAAAGTAAGCAGTAGGCATTCTGGCTCACAGAAAATAAGGAAGAAGGAAGAAGGAAGAAGGAAGAAGGAAGAAGGAAGAAGGAAGAAGGAAGAAGGAGGAAGGAAGAAGGAAGAAGGAGGAAGGAGGAATGTATTTTCTCTTTTCCTCTAATCCCTTATCACCTGAATGCCTAATCCCCAATCACCAGTCACTATTTCCCTTTCGTTTTCCATCTTTTCTATTTGACTTTTTCCCTTCGTCATTTTTATTCTGTTAACAGCTGCCGCACAGCCTCGGGCTTTCACCGATGTTTCCCTACTGCGTACCGTTTGAACCTGTGCTTGGTCATCTTATCATGAAAAAGAAGGAAGCAACAAGCAACAGAAACCGGGTTTCTCCGCGAAATCTGGGTGAGGTTGCAGAGGTTGTTGCACAAACCCGGTTTCTTGGCTCTCCCCTGGAGTCCTCAGAAACCGGGTTTCTCAGCGAAATCTGGGTGAGGTTGCAGAGGTGATTACCCCAACCCGGTTTCTTGGCTCCGGGTTGGAGTCCCACAAACCCGGTTTCTCTCTACCAGGGACTACCGATCATCGTGAAAGCAGCCCAATAATAAGGATGGACAAAAGTGGTATTGTTAAGCACTCGCGAATTTTCGGGCAAAATCACCGAGTCACCCCGCGAGAGTCCGCGTAGAGTCCCACCTTCGATCCGCACTTCACCGCGTAACATAGAAATTTGGGCTTGACGCAAAGCCGCCGCTTTAATCGGAGCCGTTTTCAATTGATGGTAGAATTGTGTCATTAAGGCCAAAGTCCCCTCATCACTGACAGACCAAAGACTGGCTAAGGCGGTTTTTACCCCGGCTTGCACTGCTAAACCCCCAAACCCTAACTCCGCATCCTTATCCCCTAACGCGGTACGACAAGCACTTAATACTAATAATTCCACCGGGGGATCATATAACTTTAATTCCCGTATTTTATTTAAGAGTAAGCGACTATTCCATAATTGAATAAAAGAATTATCGGGATCACCAGGTTGAAATATCCCATGAGTGGCTAAATGAAGAATCGCAAAAGGTTGTTTTTGCCGTTGCTCTTTTAAATTCTCCAAGGTAAAACGCTGATTTAAAAAATCGACACCCTGCCATTCTTTGATAATTGTAGCTAGTTCTATCGGAACCGCGGGTAAGGGTCCTAAATTGGTGGACTTCTCGAATTGTGATGCCCCCATTGCTAACACTCTGGCGTTTTTGACGCTGACATAACGAGTATCTATTAAATTAATACTCGGTATCATTACTAAATTATATTTTTCCACGAGAAACTGTTTTCCATCATACAATGCCGCGATCGGTAATCCTCGCAATCCCTCATCTAAGGTAAACATAATCGTATCAATTTTACGCTCTTTTAAAATTGATTCAATGGGGGTTATTAACCATTCATGGAGTTTTTGAGCTATTTCTAAATACTTATTATAATTTCGTTTGCGAGGGTTAGTAATCTCTTTTCTAAATTCAATAACTTCCGATAAAAGTACCTGAAAATCCCCTAAAAATACTGATTTATAAATGGGTTTTTCCTTTCCTCCGGTAATCAAGATTAAATCGACTTGTTGAGGACGTAAAAACACATATAATAAACTCGCTTTTGTTCCCGTACTTGTTTCTATACCGTTTAAGACATTACTAATTTCTGCCTGAGATAGGGATTGACTGTTGAAAGATTCACCGAAATATTGTTGATATTGTGTGGTTACATTTTTATCAATTAAGCGTAAAACTTCGCCAATATTACCTGAACTTAATTGCTGCGCGATCGCGTCTCGCACTAACATTGTTTTGGGCAGAAAGGGATTATCCAGTGGGTTATTGAAAATACTTCTAGCCGGCAATAATGTTGAGGCTGTTTTCTCGATATTTCCTTGTAATATTTGGGGAATAAGTGCCGCTTGTTGACGTAAATCTCCCCTCAATATTTCCGGAAATGTTAATGGTGTGACTAAGGGATTTGGTGTGACTAAGGGATTTGGTGTGACTAAGGGATTTGGTGTGACTAAGGGATTTGGTGTGACTAAGGGATTTGGTGTGACTAAGGGATTTGGTGTGACTAAGGGATTTGGTGTGACTAAGGGATTTGGTGTGACTAAGGGATTTGGTGTGACTAAGGGATTTGGTGTGACTAAGGGATTTGGTGTGACTAAGGGATTT